>Ga0316217_10000480_pt1 | contig 57291 bp, 42 predicted proteins | sample 1anoAmetaG_FD_203633 | JGI IMG/M metagenome (GOLD analysis project Ga0316217, IMG submission 203633) | Freshwater microbial communities from Trout Bog Lake, Wisconsin, USA - 1anoA | ecosystem: Environmental > Aquatic > Freshwater > Lake > Hypolimnion/Profundal zone | place: USA: Wisconsin...
TCCAACCGTGCGTGCGATCACCTACAGTGGCTTCATCGGAATGTTGGGACGGAAACTTGAGAGGAGTCAGCGGGACCGTGCAGCCCATGGCAAATCAGGGTAGAATCCACAGGTCCTGGAACTCAGTTCTGGGACCGTGCTTGCGGATAGACGAACTTCAGAGGAGCACAACGTTGGCGCTCGACGAATTTAAAAGCATCACCCGCTTCCGTGTTGCTTTCTGCGACATCGACATGCTGCAGCACGTGAACAACGCCACCTACGTGGTATGGGCGGAGACCGCGCGGTGCGTTTACCATGCCGAGGTGCTTGGGGAATCGCTGACCGGAGCCAACGGCATCATTGTGGCGAAGCTGGAAGCGATCTACGAGCGTCCGCTCACCTATCGCGAGCAGGTGGCGATCGGCTGCCGGGTGACTCGCATCGGCAGGAAATCGTTCGATTTCCTGTTTGAGATATGGAGCGAGGACACCCATCAGCGCGCCGCGTACTGCCATACGACGTTGGTCGCCTTCAACTTTGAAACCAAAAACTCGGTTGTCGTTCCGCAGAAATGGCGGGAACTCATTGCCGCTCACGAGGTTGTTGCACCGGCTATGGGCGCATAGAGCAACTGACACAGAAAGCCTGGTGCCCCAGGTTCCGCGCCGCGCTTTTTGCGGCGCTAACCTGGGAGACACAGGAAGTGGCGCGGCCAACAAGGAGAGCCCGATCCATGCCCATACTAGCCTCGCATGAGGAGGCCGGCGCAGTGCTGGCCCGATATCCAGAAGTCGCGGTGGTTGGCGCGGGGTTGATTGGACTTTCCTGGGCGGCGTTGTTTCTGGCCAATGGTCTGCGGGTGCGGGTGTACGATCCGCGTCCGGATCTGGCAGAGGCGGTACGCCAGGCAATGGCCGATGCATTGCCCGCGCTGCGGCAACTCGGATATGCAACCGAAGGCTTTGAGCAGCGGTTGCGCATCGAATCGGACCTGGAGGCGGCGGCCCGCGGCGTCGGCCTGGTGCAGGAATCCGGTCCGGAAGAGATCGACTTCAAGCGCGATTGCTTGGCCCGGCTGGAGCAGTTCGCAAAACCCGACGCGCTGCTGTTCTCTTCGACCTCAAGTTTGCGGGCCACGCAGATTGCGAGCGGGATGAAAGATCCGGGGCGCATGATGGTCGCCCATCCCTTCAACCCTCCGCACGTCATGCCGCTGGTGGAGATCGTCCCAGGGCAGGGAACCAACCCGCAGGCGGTGCAGGAGGCGGTGGCCTTCTACCGCGCACTGGGCAAGGCCCCAGTGGTGCTGCAGCGCGAGATCAACGGCTTCGTTGGGAACCGTCTGCAGGCGGCGGTGCTGCGCGAGAGCATCTACCTGGTGCAGCAGGGCGTGGTTTCAGTCGAGGAACTGGACACGCTGGTGAAGAACTCGCTGGGCTTGCGCTGGGCCGCCGTGGGGCCGTTCCAGGGCATGCATCTCGGCGGGGGACCCGGCGGGATCGCGCACTTCCTCACCCACCTGGGACCGATGTTCCAAGGCCTGTTCGACGAGTTGGGCGAGGTGCGCATCACTCCTGAAGCGATTACCCAGCTGGCGCAGCAGACGGAAGCAGCCTACGGCCCCATGCCCAATCCGCGCATGGCCAGCGAGCGCGATCGCAAACAACTCGGCATCCTGCAGAGCAACGCCGGCGTGATGAAGAGCCTCGACGAGGTGAAGTAGCCCGCCGCGCTCATTGCGCGTTCTTGGCCAGATAAGAGCCCAGGCCGCTCTCGAAGCTGGCGTAATCGGCTTGAACCGCGTGGTTCAGCGCGGCTTCCGGCGTCTCTCCCTCGTTGAGCAACTCCAACATGCGGCGGAGCGCGCGCATGCCGTAGTTGGAGCGCAGGTATTCGGTTGCGGCCAGCGACTCCGCATAGGCCAGTTGCGCCTGCGCCGGTGGAAAGCGCATAAACGATCCTTCCAGATTGCGCAGCGGCACCTGTTTGCCGTCATGGTACAAGTTCGCCAGGGGCCCGGCGAATGCGCTGGAACTGCGCGGTTCCTCCATCTGCGCAATGCCTTCATTCAGCCACGTCGGGCAGTGTCCGTGGGTAGCGGAGTGAACGAACGAGTGCGCCATCTCGTGGCGGAGCACCGCTTCAAGCTGTGGCGTCACACTGCTGAGATCGTGCACCGGGAGGCGAATCTTTCCGTCGTTGAGTCCGTCGGCCCAGGACGGGGCCTTGGTTACGTCGAAGAACTGCTGTTCGGTATAGACGATGACGGTGATGGTGAGGTCCGATGAGAAGCCGAGGTCGCGCTGCAACTCGCCATACTGACGCTCCAGATCGGAGAGCAGCTCGGAGGCGAAGGTGAAGCCCGTCTGCCGGCCTTCATAGCGCAAGACAAAGTGCGTCCCCTCGCGCTCGCTGAAATTTCCCTCCACCTTGGCTTCGCGTTCCGCCTTGTCCATGTAGCCGGCCACGGTTTCGCTGGGATGCAGCTCCTGGGCGCGCTTCCAGTTTTCGATGGCCTCGGAAAAGCGTCCCGAATCGTAATCGGCCATGCCAAGCACCTGCAGGGCCTCGGCGGACCGCGGTTCCTGCCGCACCGCATGCTCGGCCTGCGCAACCGCCTCCTTATAGAGTCCGCCGTCGAGCAGCAGGATGGAATACCACTCCAGCAAAGAGGCCTGGCCGGGCTCCAACTCGACGCAGCGCTGCATGTACCGGCGCGCGGCCTCATTGTCGCTGTGGTCGTTGGCATAGCGCGCGGCGATGAAGTAGGCCGCCGACGACTGCGCGGAATTGCTTTCGGCTTCAATGTCGTGCAGAGCTCGTTCGTTGACTCCTTCTGCGTTCACCACCTTCGCGGCCAGGGCGGCGGAGTTCACTCCGCGCATCTGCGGCGCCCGGGGCAGAGCCGCGGCGAGCTGGCTGTGCGAGACCTGGCTGCGCGAGACCTTGGGCGCAGCGCCGGACTCAACCCCGGAGACCGCACGGTGAGGGCCGGAATCCGCAGTCGGCGGGATCCATCCGCTTTGGGAGGTGCCGATGGTGAGGCCCAGGGTGTCTGTTTGCGGGCTGTCGCCATGCTCGATGCTGCTGACGGATGATTTCGGGACGGAGTGCGGAACCCCGCCGGCGGTGTACTGAACCTGCCCATCCTTTTCCGTAACATTCTTTATGGCGGAAATTACGGTTCCGTCCTTCAGGTGGATGGTATCCGCCCGGCCCGCTCCCAGCATTGCCGCGAGCATCGTTGCCAGCATCGCAGCCCGCACCATCACTCGCATCCCAGCTGCGCACGCCCAGCTCTTCATTCCGCGCCTCCGTTCAGCAACTTACACCTTGGCGTGCCGATAGGGGAGGAATTTTAGCGAATCCAAAAACCTGAGTTCCCGGGCGGGAAATTTCGCATGAGCAAAACGGATGGGGGCATGACGGCTTCCGGGATCGGAAGCCGTTTGCGCGTCAGTCTCAAAATCTTAATTTCCGAGTGCGCCTTTGAGTTATTGCACCGGAGCCCAGGCCCAACTGGTGCGCTGCTGCGAGAGGACGATGGCCGGTTGCTGCGGAGTGTAGGAACCGTTGTTGGTGATGGAAGGGAACCAGGGCGGAGAAAAACCTCCTCCTCCCGGCGCGGTCCAGTTCGTGAATCGCTGGTCGAAGTAGGTATTCTCCGTGCTCATATTGCCACCAAAAATGTTGGACTGAATCTGGCCGCCGACGTTGTTGAAGGTGTTGATCGATCCGCTGACCGTGAAGCCGCAGGTTGTGGAGGTGCAGCCTCCGGTCCCGGTCTGTCCGATCGCCGCCAGGCTTCCGTCCACCTCGAGGTTCTGGTTGGCGTAGGAGCTGGAGAGCTGGATATTTCCGCTGGCGGTGAAAACGCCCAGAGCATTGGTGGCGCCGGCGTTGTATCCGTTCGCAGCGGCGGTGGTAAGAGTATCGGCCGCGCTCAGCGTCACCGGTTCGACCGTATAGATGATGTCGCCTGTGATGTCGATGTTGCTCGATCCGGCGATGGTGACCATGGCATTGCTTTGGATCGCCGGCACTCCCTGGCCCGGCCCCTTCAGTCCGGTGATGGTTCCGTTCACGTAGAGCATGGTGCCGGGGGTTGGCGAGCCGGGGTTGGAGACAAGGTTCTCCGGAATACCCGTCAACGTTTTGGTTGTGCCTCCAGAAGAAATCGTAGTCGTGTTCGCACCAGGGTCGGTTGTCACGGTCGTGACGGTACTTCCTTGGGTGATGGTGTAGACCTGCGTGAGATTGCCCGAGGTGTCGGTACTGGGGCTCAAGACAACGGACGCGTTGCCCTGTACGTAGATCCCTCCGGCCGTGCTTGTGGTGGTGCCGGAGCCGAGCGTGGTGCCTGTGTAGGCAAGAAAGACGCCCGAGCTGGCTCCCGTGGCAGGGTACGCGTTGCCGTTCACGTCCTTCATATACGTATTGAGCTGCGCGTTGGAGGGTAGGCTGCCAGTGGTGGAGCCGTTGCAAGCCGGACCGGTCGCTTCACCGCAGCCGATGCCGTCAATGGCAGCCCAAGCCTGGCTGTACGAATTCGGAGGAAGAGGAACGGTCGGCGCGCCCAGCGTCAAACCCTGCTGGAAGTTGACATTGATCCCGGAATAGCTGCTGGCGGTCGACTTGTTGCAGTTGCCGCCAATCCAGTAATCGATCTGTGAGTTTGCCTGCCCGACGTGATTGGTAAAGATATAGGCTCCGGAGTTCCCTAACTCCCATGCGCCGTTGGTAAACGTGGGACCGCTGAAGGTGCCCGGAACCAGGTAGCCCGAGCAGGGAGTGTAGTTGTTGATGAACGCCCCGTATCCGGCGAAGGTGGGCGGGGGAATATCCTGCGAACGCACGTTTACCGTGATGGTGCCGCTCTCCTGTACGTTCGTGCGCTGCAGTGCCGCGCCTCTGCCGACGGAGCAGAGGGTGTAGGCGAAGCTGAATGCGTAGGACGTGATCAGGCTGGAGCCGTTCACATTGGCTTGCGTCGTAGTGGTGCCGGATGGACTTACGCCCGTGGTGCAGTTGGCGTTGCTAAAGAGCATGAAGGAGCTGGGCCATGAGCCGACGGCGGTGGTGGTGTTGATCGGGGTGAAGCTTCCGGCGTAAGCGGATTGCAGGCTGGAGAGCGCGGCGGAAGCCGCAGTGGTTGCATTCAGCGGAGGCGCGGTGCAGCCGGCCACGGCGTTGGCTCCCCAGCCCAGGCAACTGGTCTGCGCCACCGAACCATAGAGCTGGTTGACCAGGTACTGGCGGGAGATGTTGATGCCGGAATCGGCAGCGTAGTACGAGGCTCGTTCGTTGCCGTAGTAGCCGTTGATCATCATGTCCGAGTTGACGGAGACCACCATGGTGAGGCCCAGAATCGTCATCAGGATGGTGAGAAAGAGAACGGTGATCAGCGCCATCCCGCGCTCGTTCTGCAGGTGTTTCGCGGCGCGATGCTTTGAGATTTGTAGCCTCGACGCTGTTCTCAATGACGCTGTTCTCATGACGCTGCTCTCAGTGATGCTTACGGATTCGGCAATGTCTGGTCGTCGTTCATGCTCATGTTGCGCGGGTTCACCACAACGGCCGTTCCCTGCACCTGGTACGGCCCGCTGTCGAAGGTATTGCGATACGTGTACTGGCTGCTGTAGTTCGGAGTGGTGCGGCCGATCAGGGAGGCCCGCACGGATCGGATCAGGCTGAAGTTCCAGGCTGCGGAACCGGCGGTAGCGCTCCCGATGGCGTAGCTGGAGGCCTGGTAGTTATAACAGGGCGTTGTGTAACCGCAGAGTACGTCCACATCCCAGATCGAGGCTCCGACCTTGAAGCCGATGATCTGGTCCATTACAACGGATGAGGTGCCGCTTTGCGTGCGAACCAGCTGCCAGGGATTGTTGGGATCCGAGTTGGCGGCGACCGAGTAGGTAATGGGTGAGAGTTTGATAATCCAGTCCGCGCTGCAGTAGTTGGTCCCAAACGTAACGCTCGGCGGCGTGGGTGGGGTCGTCACCGGAGGGGGCGGCGGGCAAGCCGGTGAGGTTGCGCTACCCGATACCGTTACCGACGTGCGGTCGCAGGCGGTGATGTCCAGCGGATCGCTGCCAAGGATGTTGCTGCCGTCGATCTGAGTCTGATAGATGGACAGCGCAACCGCCGGACCGGACACGGCGCCATTGGCGGCGAGAATTGCCGTGGTCATCACCTTGCCGCTGCCCGTCAGGAAGAGCAGTTGATCCCCCTGGACGAACTTGGCCGCGGTCTGGGCCAGGGTGAGGCCGTTGGCATTTAACGCATAGACCGTGGTCGGAGTTCCCGGGCTGCCATTATAAGTTTGCGGGCAGACGGTCGCGGAGGTCGATCCGGCGCTGTTGGTGGCGTGCACGGCGGGAAATTGCCCGTCGGGGTTGGCGGTGATGATATTGAGCTGATCGAAGCAGTTGGCTCCATAGCCGGTGGTGGAGCTGTAGCAGGAGCTGCCGTAGGGCACCCAGTTGTTGACGATGGTCACTCCGACCGGCCAGGTGGGCACGTTGATTCCCTGGAAGTAGCCGCTGCCTGCGTTGGAGAGGTCCAGTTGCAATTGCGATGCGGCGTTGCGCAGCGAGAGGCTGAGTCCTACCTGTCCCTGCAGATTGGTCGTGGCAACCTGCTGCTGGTTGAACAGAGCGAAGGCCGCTCCGCCGACGATCAGAAAGAGGGCGAGCGCAACCATCAGTTCAATGAGCGTGGTCCCGCGCTGGCAGGCAGGTGTCCGCCGCGCGGCAGATCCGTTTCGAGAGTTTGGCATGTTCATTGGCGCACCATGCTCATCTGGAAGCTGACCGGGGGCTGCACCGATTGATCGGTCAGCGTGACCAGAACGGTGATGCGCCGGGTTCCCTGGACAGGAGTGTTGCTCTCGATCAGCCAGGTGCGCTGGAAGGTCATGGTGCCCGGCGCGGTGGTGGAGGAGATCGGAGTGCTGGTCCCGTTCGGATTGGTGGGGATGGTTCCGTTGGGCGAGTGATAGGTAGTGTAGTAGGTGGTTCCACCCGCCCCAACGTTGCTGACCGTTTCGGCAAAGCAGCCGTTGCTGGCGTTGCCGCAGCCTGCCGAATCCACAAAATCAATGCTGATTTCGTCGAAGTAGTTAATGTTGTTGGATGGCTCCCCGGCGCAGGAGATGTTCTTGTTGACCGCCGTGGTCAGGCTGCCTTCCGAGGTGTCGCCGGGTTGGACGCAGACCGGTTGGGCGTTCATGCTCCAGCGGTTGAGATCGTCGAGCTTTTCCGAGGCCAGGGCTGCCGCCACGTTGATGTACTTGGACTGACGCCCGCGGGTGAGCATAACGCCGGCGAGCATGGCCATGGCGGATACCGCGATCACCAGGACCGCGATGGCGATCATGACCTCAAGCAGGGTAAAACCCTTCGCCGCGCGGGATTTAGGGAGCGGTGACTTTAACATCGCCCACTCCCGTGACCGTAACGTGCTTGGTTGCGGCACTGTTCTGACTGGCGAGAGGAATGCTGAATGAGGTCGGGACCGTGCTGCCCACAGCCGTAACGGTTCCACTGGGATTGAGCAACACGGGAGTGTTGAACGTGGTCGAAATATCCGAGCTGGCGAATGGGACTGGGCTCCCCGTGTTGACGAAGGACGCTCCACACGCGGGCGGGGTGCCGGAAATGGGCTCGGTTGCCAGCTGATAGGAGTTCTGCGACGGCAGCACCGTAAGCGTGTACGGGCAGCCGACAGAGATGGCCTGGTAACGCGTGTTCTGGATGGCGCCGGCCAGCGAGCTGGCGGCCGAGCCAAGATGCATGCTGGTGATGGTGGTGTTCATGATGGGAAACGCGGTGGCCATCAGGATCGCGGCAACCGCCACCACCAACGTCACCTCGACGAGACTGAAGCCATTGGCTCGATCACCCGGGACAGGGAGCCGAGGTGCGACCGACCCAGCCCGGTGGTTCTTATACGTCTTCATAATTCCGCCTGATCGCTTGTGTGGCACGCGCTAGCCAATGCCAATCGTTTCGAGGTCTTCGCACCTTGCGCAGCCAGGTGCGCGTTGAGCTACTCTTGACCGGCTCAGTGTACAGAGAAACCAATCAGGCCCCTAACACACTTGGTGCATAGAGCGGAAGTAAACAGGAAGAGCACTTTGGTAACAGATCGTGGGAAAAGCCTTTCAGTCCACCGGCCTGCCAGTAGGGCAAAGTGGCGTGGCCGCGTCCCGCCGGCGGCGTTGAATTTGTGTCTTGGGCGCCGGACTTTTTCCCATCCAACTCTCCCGGTCTGTCCTGCCGCACCGGCTCTTTCTTGCTCCATTTTGGGAAACTCTGCGTGGCAATAGGGTGAGGCGATGACGGTTAAGGTACCCCCAGGGATGCGGAGACGGGGGCGTCGTCAATCCGAAACCTGTTCCATTTCAACAAGATATCTATAGACAAAGGCGTTCGCGTTTTGCCGATTTTTCTCGAAAGCAATTCAGAGAAGGTATATGCTTTGTTCTATATATAAATTTTACTGAGCTGTCGTTCGCGTCGTCCCGGAAATATGAGTCGGTGTGAGCGATGGCAGTGGAATTGGCGGGAGTGGGGCCGCCGAGCGTGCGTTCGCGAAAGCCAATTAGAGAAGAGAGAACAACCAATGAATCTGGCCTACAAAAAACCGCATGAAAATTTCGAAGTCCCCGAGGAACGCCGAGCCATCATTCGCTCCGACCGTCTTGAATTCATCGGGATCCACTCTGAACTCGAGTTCCCGTTTGGTTCCTTCGAGGTAAGCAATTACAGCGCAACCGGAATCGCCATTACCGTCAAGACGGCTGCGGATCTGTTTACCAAGACGGCGACCTACACGGCGTTCCACACCGTCGATGGCGTAAAAGTTGGAACGTACGATTTAAATGTGGCGAGAATGGCTCCGTTCCCTTCACGCGAAGCCACGCAAGTCGCCTTCGAGCTCAAATCCGGCTCAGTCCCGATTCACAAAATCAGCACCATCATCAAACTGCGTAAGGTTTTGAGCGGTTTCAGCAAAACTCAGCAGGATATGAGCAAGATTCCGGATGAGTTCCGCCGGCTGGTCCTGGAGGGGAAACTATTCCTGAAGAACCTTGAAGCTCGGATCGAGGAATTGAGAGCCGAGAACAAGCACGCCTCTTTGCAGGAGATTCACAATTTTGAAAACACGCTGATTCCCATCGTCGCCGACTTCCTCACGGAGTGGTCCACCCCGGCCCATCATCAGTTGGAGGCGAGTTTAAAGGGCGTGCCGGCCGCGGATATGCCTGCCTGCGTGAATTACTATCGCGAACATCTCAAGGAACTGGTGGACCAATCTCCGTTCGCTCACCGCAGCGTGGCGAAGCCGCTGGGATACTCCGGTGACTTTGAGATGATGAATATCATTTATCGCAACGAGCAGGTGGGCGACTCGCTTTATGGCAAATGCCTGCACGCATACTGGCTGAATCATTCCGAGCCGAAGGCGGTCAGGAACCGGTCCAGATATCTTCACGGTGTTCTGCTCCGGGTCATTCGAGACGCGGCCGGATCCCCGTTGAAAATCGGATCGATCGCCTGCGGGCCCTCGCGTGAAGTGCAGATGATCATCGAGTCCTCGAAAGAGCATGGCCTGGACCTTTCCCAGAGTGAATTCCATCTTCTGGATCAAGACGTCAATGCCCTGAAATACGCACATGAGAAGCTGTGGGAGATCGTCAAGGCGACCAACAGCCCGGTGAAACTGAACTTCATCAACAAGGCGGTCAGGCACCTGATTTCGCGCCGCTGGGATGAGAGCGAATTTGATCTGCTGTATTCCGCCGGCCTGTTTGACTACCTCAGCGATCCGGTGGCGCAAATGGCGGCCAAAGCGCTTTTCGAACGTCTCAAACCGGGCGGCCAACTCATCATCGGGAACTTTAACCAGAGCACTCCCAATCAATTTGGGATGCGCTTTGCCCTGGACTGGAGTTTGATTAATCGCTCGCGTGAGGATCTCAAACGTCTGTTCGGCGATCTGGGCGGTGCCTTTTCCGTTGAGCACGAACCGGAGGACGTGAATTTGTTCTGCGTCATCCGCAAGCCGGACACAGCCTGATCGCCAGAGTCGCCGCCGTTGATGATTGGACCGATGTGCCATGGACCTAGACGAACAAAAAGTTTTAAGACTGCGGCGAAGAGAGAGGATCCGGGAATTACGCGACTTCATTCTGGTTTCCAGCCGATTGTCGCTGCCGTTTTATGCGGTGTTTTGCATAGCGGATCACTTTTACGCACCCCATAGATTCCTCCTCTTCGCCGGTCTTAGGTCCCTGGTTGTTCCCTCCTGCGTGCTGGTGAACCTGGTGGTGACGAGGACCCGCAACCTGACGAAAGTACAGGCTTGGGGAGCTTTCCATGTCTTCGTGAACGCGATCATCATCACCATCATGGCGTTTCTGGTGGAAGGCAAAGCTTCCCCTTACTACGCCGGCCTCAACCTCATCGCCATCCTGGTTGGATCGTTCATTCCGTGGACCTTCGGCGCTCTGCTTTGCAATTTTGCGCTCATCTACGCGCCATTTTTCGCGTTGTCATTTTGGTGGTGGGGTAAACCAGGCACCTCCATCTTCATTGTGAATTCGTTCTTCATGGCGGGCACGATCATCCTCACCCTGGTGATCCGGCATTTCAACGAGAAATTCCGCATGTCGGCGATTCGAAGCAAAGTCGCCCTGGACGATGAGTTAGACCGGCGCGCCAAAATAATCCGGGAGAAAACCGAGGAAGCACTGAGTTTGGCGGAACTGGCAAAACAGTTCAGTCCCCAGGTGGTTCATGCCATTCGAACCGGGGAAATGCAGATTTCCGACTCGGTCAAGGAAAGCGAAATCTGTGTCCTGTTTATCGACATCTGTGATTCGACCTCCGTCATGCAAGCCGTTGGGGTCGAGGCCTATCAAAATGCTCAGAACCTGTTCCTTGGAATCGCCGTTCCCATCCTGTTCAAATACGACGTCACGTTCGACAAGATGATCGGCGATGCGATCATGGGATTCTCCAATGAACCGGCGAAGCGAATGGATTACATCGCGCGGATGGGGGCGGCGTGCCTGGAAATTCGGGACACGATCGCCACTCGCGCCGGAGAAATGGCACGCTTCTGGGGACGTCCGTTTCAAGTAAAAATGGGCCTTGCCAATGGAACCGCCAAAGTCGGGTTTCAAGGCCAGATTGTGCGCAGTTATACGGCAACCGGCATGGTGGTGAACAAGGCGAACCGCCTCTGCAGCGTCGCCCGCCCCAGTCAAATCGTATTCGATGCTTCTTCGCTGGACGCGCTCTCGGCGCGCGGCTTCCAGACCCGAACGGTCGGAACAAAATTGCTCAAGGGCATTGGAATGGAAAACGTCTTCGAACTGGAAGCGTTTGGGGTTGCCTCCAATGAACGATGGTCCGAGGTGAGCACCGAGGCGTGCCGAGTGTGCGGCACCATCCTTCATCTGGAGGAAAACGCTTCGGGAATATTAATTCTGAAGTGCGGAAACTGCGGTCTCGTCCTTTCGTGACCGGCGTGCCTGCCATGATTCTGCCGTAACACGTTCTTACCATCTTCGCTTCAAACTCCTCCAGCCGAAATGGATTGCGATGCCGGTTTGTTGACCGCCTCCGGCACTCTGGTCCGCATGCAACTCTGTTACCTCTTTCTTCATCCATCTTCGATCAGGAGCCAGGGAGAGCGCTCACTCTCACGTAAGCCCGGACAGGTCCGTACGACCTCACCTGAAGGCGATGATGATGAAGGCGTGTCACGTAGAACCGATGCAACCTCTGTCGTTTCAATCCAGCAGCATTGCCATGGGCCTGCATACCGTTCGTTGCTTCGCCTGCACCCTCATTCTGGCACTTTGCATCGCGGCATTCGCCACCGCGCAAGTCAGTATAACCACGTTTCACAATGACAATTTCCGCTCCGGGCAGAACGTTCAGGAGACGGTTCTAACCCCCGGCAACGTCAACAGCGACCTGTTCGGAAAGCTGTATTCGACCGCGGTGGACGGAAGCGTGTACGCGCAGCCGCTGTACTTGCCGAATGTGCAGATTGCCGGCGGTACGCACAACGTGCTCTACGTTGCCACCGAGCATGACAGCCTTTATGCCATCGACGCGGATTCAGGCGCGGTCCTGTGGCAGACAAGCTTTATCAATCCCGCCGACGGCATTACTTCGGTTTCGAGCAGCGACGTTTCCTGCAGCGACATGACGGAGATTGGCATCACCAGCACGCCGGTCATCGATCCCACCACGAACACTCTTTTCCTGGTGGCGAAGACGAAGGAAAACGGAGTCTTCTTCCAGCGTCTGCACGCCATTGACATTGTGACTAACGCCGAGAAATTTGGCGGGCCAGTGGTGATTGCGGCGACGGTAAACGGCAGCGGTGAGGGCGGCACCGGCAGTTCGATTGCTTTCGACCCCTTGCGGGAGCTCAATCGCCCCGGATTGCTGCTGGTAAACGGTCACGTGGTGATCGCCTGGGCTTCGCACTGCGACAACCATCCCTACCACGGCTGGGTCATGTCCTACAGCGCATCGACACTGGCGCAGGAAGCCGTCTTGAATACATCGCCGAATGGGAATGCATCGGGAGTTTGGCAGTCGGGGGACGGGCTCAGCGCAGATGCGGCCGGGAACATTTACCTCGCGACCGGCAACGGCACCTACGATGGCCCCACGAGCGGAGACTACGGCGACAGTGTTATGAAGTTGAGCGGACCGAGCGGCGGCCAGTTCACAATCGCCGACTGGTTCACTCCCACCGATCAGGCCAGCCTCAGTTCCAGTGACGACGACGTGAGTGGCGGCGGCGTGCTTCTGCTTCCGGACCTGCCTGCCGGCTCGGCCCACATCCAGTTGCTGGTGCAGATGGGGAAGGGAGGCGAACTCTACCTGGTGGATCGCAACAACATGGGGCAGTACTGCTCGGGCTGCACAAGCGATACACAGATTGTGCAGGAGATCCCCGACGCGTCGCTGGGCATGTTGGGGTCCCCCTCATATTGGAACGGATGGGTGTTTTGGGGCGCAGGAGCCCGCCACCAAGCCGACTATGTAAGGGCGTTCTCATTCAACGCCGGCGGCAGTGGATTGCTTTCCACATCGCCCACTTCGGAGAGCACGCAGCAGTTCAGCTTCTCCTCCGACAGTCCGACGATCTCGGCCAACGGAAACAGCAACGGCATCCTGTGGCTTCTCGACAACAGCAGCTATGGATCGAGTTGCTGCCAGATCTTGTATGCGTTTGACGCAACCAATCTCGCGAACGTGTTTTACAGCAGCACCCAGGCGCCAAACAATCGCGACCAGTCCGGCGGGGCGGTGAAGTTCACGTCACCTGTGGTTGCGAATGGAAAAGTGTATGCCGGAGGCCAGGCAAGCATTACCGCTTTTGGTCTGCTCCCACCGTCCCTCAATATTTCGGCGAATCCGGCGAGCATTACCATTCCTGCCCAGGGCAAATCGGGGAACACCGGCATTTCGATCATGCCCGTGGGAGGCTTTACTGGAACGGTGAATCTTACCTGCTCGGTGGTGTTTGCCGGTACCGGCTCCGCCAGCAACCTGCCAACGTGTTCCTTCGATTCAAACCAGGTGAACATCAGCGGAACTGCCAGTGGAAGTTCGATGTTGGAAATTTTCACCACAGCGCCTGAAACCGACGACTCGAGGCCCCGCCGCTCCGCGCCATTCCCCGCGAGAGGCGTTGGGATTCTCGCCTGCGCGTGTCTCCTGGGAGCAAAGGGGCGGCGGCGCTGGATCTCCGCTTGCATGCTCCTGGTTCTGGTTGCACTGATCGGCTGTAGCATCAGTTGTGGGGGAGACAACGAAAGCCCTGCCGAACAGGCTGGCACAACCGCAGGTCAATATACCGTGACGGTTTCGGCTGCGAGCGGCGCAGTCTCCGCTTCCGATCCGGTGACCGTCGTGGTGCAGTGATTTCCAGATTGGTTGTTTGTAGCCGGCTGACTCATCCTGAAGCGCGATCCTCAAAAGTGCCGCACACTACCCGTTCGGGCCTCGACCGGGTAGGGAGAATCATGATGTTCCAGCGAACGGAGGATCAGCTCCGGTGTCGCCTTGCTGACGGCCAGCACGAGCGTCAGAACAATTCCGCCGAAGAGAATGCCGAAGGCCAGTTCCACAATCAATCCGCCGATGGAGAGATGGTCGAGTGTCATGGCGATGGTCATCACCAGCACCATCCACTTAACCCCCTGGCTCAGCAGCCGGGCGTAGTGAAGGTTCATATTCACCGCGCCAATCAGCACCGAGCGGGCCAGAAAACGCGCTACCAGATTGCCGCCTACGAAGATGATCGCCGCTCCCACGCAGCGTGCGACATAGGGAAACACGGCCGCCGTCAGCCGGCCAGTATCGTTGTACGCCGCGGCGAAGGCTGAAATACCGATCAGCGAGCCTCCGAGGACGCACAACCAGAATACAAGCCGGGAGACCAGCAGCGAAGGACGGCGAATCGAGGACCATTCCAGCATTCCGGACGGAGAGCCGGCGTGAATGCGATCGTCCAGGCGCAGCGTCGTTAGGATGCGGTGCAGTGCGCGGCTGAGTAGGGCTCCCAGTAGCACCCCGACCCCCAGCGCCAGAACCAGCGCAAAAACCGCAGGCAAAAATGTAGCCATCAGCGTGAGCACGCGGGCCAGCGATGCATGAAGCGCGGATTCAATTTGCTGCAACATAGTTCCTCCTCGATGGAGCCGCCTCGAACGTTATGGCGCAAAACGGTCCGGCCAGCGCCAGTGCGACATCAGATACGGCTTCTCTGTCTCAAACGTTGCCGCCAGCGCTTCCACCTGTGCCTCGGCCTGCTCGTCGCTCAACTCCGCCATCCTCTTCACATAAGATGCGGCCCAGCCCAGGTAGAGTGGCACCAGCGCGCCGGCAAGATGGATCCGGTTGACCGAGCGCGCGTGATAGGCCACCAGGAAGTCGTAGACAATGTTCACCCAGAGCGCGTCCGCCATGGCGAACTGATCCGCGGGCAGGGCCGCCAGGCGCTTCAGGCGCAGCTGCGTTCCCGGCGACAAGGTGCGCGACCAGATATCCTGCAGCTGTCCGGCAGCCAGGCGGAACGAGTCGTACATCCCGGCAAAGTCTGCCGGTTGGCCGCGATGGTCTTGCGGGGGATTTGCGATGATCGCGGCGTTCACCGTGCGCAGCGGAGTCAGCGCGTAAGTCATCTGCCAATGGCGCGCGTGCTTTTCCGCATCGGCAAACAGCTCGCTCAGGATGTGCGCCAGCAATTCGCTTACGTCGATATTGGCCGGCGAGGCGAAGTGCCGCGAACAGCCGCGGACCTGCACCATTCGAAATTCGTTCACCGCCGCTTCCGTAACCGGCCACAGAAGGCTCTCATCCTGCGCCATCGTGTCGAAGGCTGCGGTGGCGGCGGCAAGATGCTGGCAGAAGCGGGGAGAAAACGCCATATCCGCCGCCAGCGGATAGCGAACGCCGGCGCCATACAGCGCTCGACTCAGCGGGTGCAGAACGGCCGTGTTCACCAGGCCGTCGTATCGTCCGGCCTGGTAAAGCGGCACCGCCAGATCGAAGCCGTCCACCAGAATGGCCTGCACCAGCGCGGGGATTGCCTCCGGATTGAGCGACCCGGCATCTTGGCCGAACAACAACACAGCGGTCGCGTTGTGTTCGGCGGCAAGGCGTCCAGCTTCGGCATAGGTTCGTGCGGGATGAGGCCAGCTCTCCTGCAGGCTGTTGGCCGATTGCGCATACGGGGCCAGGGACAGTGTAGGTGCTATCGCCTTCACCGCCTGGGCGAGTTCCAACTGAACGGCATCGGGATGCTCGCTGCCTGCGCTGAGGGCGGGCGTCATGGCAAAGGCCAGCGTGATTCGCAGTGCCGGATTCTTCCGCGCGAGAGGTTCCACCAACGCCGCAAACTTGCGCAATTCCTCCGTGCTCAGAGGCGCTAAATGCAGCAGCAGGTCCGCTTCGCCGTTCTGTGTGCGCAGCTCCGCTGTGGGCATTGCGTCCTGTGCCAAAGCGGGCTGCGGGGCGGCAACAACCTCTTCTTCCAGCGGCTCGGCACTCTGCCAGGCATCGTCGGTGGGTTCTTCGCTCTGGACCCGTTGCTTCTGCAATTGAAACCATAGAAAGGCATACGGGGAGAGCGTCAGGTTATACGGTTGCCCTTCGACTGCCGGAAACGGAGTATATCCGAACATCTCCACCGGAACGCGTCCGGCAAACTCATCGAGGGCCAGCGAAACCGGCTGCGCAAATCTTGAGAGGTTTGCCACGCAAAGCACCGTCTCGCCATCCAACTGGCGAAGGTAGGCAAGCACCTTGCGATTGTCCGGGTCGAGAAAGCGCTGCGTTCCCCGGCCGAACACCGGAAACAGCTTGCGCAGCGCGATCATGTTGCGCGTCCATTGCAGAATCGACGAAGGATTCTCAACCTGCTCTTCCACATTCACGGCCTGGTAGCCGTACACCGGATCGGCAATCAGCGGGGCGCAAAGTTGACTGGACGGAGCGGTGGAAAAGCCGGCATTCGGCTCCCCATTCCACTGCATCGGCGTGCGCACGCCATTGCGGTCGCCCAGGTCGACGTTGTCTCCCATTCCGATCTCGTCGCCGTAGTACAGGATCGGCGTCCCAGGAAACGAATACAGCAGGCTGTTGAGCAGTTCGATGCGCTGCCGGTTGTTATCCAGCAGCGGAGCCAGCCGCCGCCGGATGCCGAGGTTGATGCGCATGCGCGGGTCGGTGCTGTAGGCCAGATACATGTAGTCGCGCTCGTCGAGGGTCACCATTTCCAGCGTGAGCTCGTCGTGATTGCGCAAAAACAGTCCCCACTGGCAGCTGTTGGGAATCTCCGGCGTCTGCCGCATGATTTCCACAATCGGCGTGCGGTTTTCCTGGCGAATGGCCACATACATCCGCGGCATCAGCGGAAAATGAAACGCCATGTGGCACTCGTCGCCGTCGCCGAAGTACGGACGAACATCGCTGGGCCACTGGTTGGCCTCCGCCAGTACCAACCGGTCTTGATATTCGCGGTCGAGCACGGTGCGGATTTGGCGGATGATGGCGTGCGTCTCCGGAAGGTTTTCGCAGTTGGTGCCGTCGCGCTCCACGAGATAGGGAATGGCATCCAGCCGCAGGCCGTCCACGCCCATATTCAGCCAGAAGCGCATCACGTTGAGCATCTCAGCCAGAACCGCGGGATTGTCGTAATTCAGATCCGGCTGATGCGAAAAAAATCGATGCCAGTAGAACGCCTTCGCCTCCGCATCCCAGGCCCAGTTTGACTTCTCCTCGTCGGTGAAGATGATCCGGGCGTCCGCGAAGCGTGTGTCGGTATCGCTCCACACGTAGAAGTCTCTCTCGTTGGACCCGGCTGGCGAATGGCGTGCGCGCTGAAACCAGGGATGCTGGTCCGAGGTGTGGTTCATCACCAGTTCGATCAGGACCTGCAGCTTTCTCCGGTGGGCCTCCGCAAGAAAGCGGCGGAAGTCCTCCATGGTTCCGTAGCTGGGATGAATGTCGGTGTAATCGGCGATGTCGTATCCGTCGTCGCGCAGAGGGGAAGGGAAGAATGGCAGCAGCCAAAGGCACGTCACTCCGAGCTGCTGCAGATAATCCAGCTTGCCCAGGAGGCCGGCAAAATCGCCGATGCCGTCGCCGTTGCCGTCGGCAAAACTGCGCACGTGCAGCTCATAGAGGATCGCATCCTTATACCAGAGAGGGTCCGTAGCGCCAACCTCGTGGTTCAGCATCCGCAATATGTGCAGATGCTGGGCGTCCGCTCTGAGTTTGCCGCACTGATGCATCGCGCCACGCGCGCGGGGTTGCGGAGGGGCAACCCATCGCCATGCGCGCGCAATCCAACCAGCGAATAGAAATCTGCGCACGGCCTTGATCCCCAGCTCCACATACCGCCTGCAGTTGCATCCTGGCTTTACGCTGGACGATGCTTCAGGGGTTGCGGATTATCTGGCCCAGCTCGGCATCTCCCATGTCTATGCTTCTCCCTATCTGCAGGCTGCTCCGGGCAGCACGCATGGCTACGATGTCGCGGACCATCACGCCGTCAGTAAGGAACTGGGTGGAGAAGAGGCGCACCAGCGCTTCTGCCGGCATCTGGGCGAATGCGGACTCGGGCAGGTGCTCGACATTGTGCCCAACCACATGTCCGTGGCGCCCAACAATCGCTATTGGTGGGACGTGCTGGAGAACGGCGCATCCAGCCGCTATGCGGAGTACTTTGACATCGACTGGGACCCGGCCGAGATCCGCTTGAGCAACAAAGTTCTGCTCCCGATTCTCGACGATCAGTATGGAGTCGTGCTGGCGGATCGCGCGATTCAATTGGTGCGCAATGGCGGCCGCTTCGAGGTGCACTACGCCAGCCATGCGCTGCCAATCTCGCCCGAGTCGGTTTCCACATTTGTCTCCCGCGCCGGACTGGCTTGCGGCTCGGACACGCTTGGTTTTTTGTCGGAGGCCCTCGCCCATCTGGGTCAGCCGGATCCGGAGGACCGGTCGGCAATCCTGAAACGCCATCGCGACAAGGCCGTGCTCTACCTTCTGCTGGAGCGCGATTGCAATGAGTTTCCGATTGGGCTGCGCTGCATCGACAAGGAGATCACGGAATTGAACCGGGACAACGATGCGATGGATGCCTTTCTGCAGCAGCAGAATTACCGGCTCGCCTACTGGCGGGTCAGCGACCAGGACCTGAGCTATCGCAGGTTCTTCGATATCAATTCGCTGATCGGTCTGCGGGTCGAGCGCGATCGGGTTTTTCTGGAGACACATGAGCGCATCCTGCGCTGGCTGCGCGACGGCGTCATCGACGGCGTGCGGGTGGACCATGCGGACGGGCTGCGCGATCCGCAGCAGTATTTTGAGCGGCTGCGCAGGACCGCGCCCAACGCCTGGGTGGTTGCGGAAAAAATTCTTCAGCCAGGAGAAACGCTGCCCACAAGCTGGCAGGTGCATGGCACCACCGGTTACGAATTTCTCAACCAGGTAAACGGCTTGTTGATCTCCGCCGACGGGCTCAAGGCAATCGACGGCATCTATCGCGAGTTCACCGGCGAAGACACGGACTTCGATACCCTGGCGCATGAGAAAAAACTGGCGGTCACCCAGGAGGCGATGGGCAGCGATGTGAACCGTCTCACCTCGTTGTTTGTCGAGATCTGCGAGAACGACCGCGAACATCGCGACTACACCCGGGCCGATATCCGCCGCGCCATTCGCGAGGTGGCTGCCTGTTTTCCGGTCTATCGCACCTATGTTTCGCCGGAGCGCTCCGAAGCCTCACCCGAAGACCTCGCCGTGATTGATGCAGCCGTCCGCGCGGCGGGTGAATATCGGACGGACATCGACGAGAGGCTCTTTGAGTTTATCGGCGACGTGCTTGCGCTGCGCCACTGCGGTCCCGATGCGTCGGAGTTTCTTCTGCGCTTTCAGCAGTTCACCGGTCCGGTGATGGCCAAGGGCGTGGAAGACACGGTGTTCTACTGCTACAACCGGATGGCCAGCCTGAATGAAGTTGGCAGCAATCCGGCGCATGGCGCGCTCGGCGTGGCGGAGTTCCACCGGCTGAACAGCGCAGCGCAACTCCAGCTGCCGCACCGCCTGGTGACGCTGACCACCCACGACACAAAGCGCAGTGAAGATGTGCGCGCTCGGCTCGCCGTGCTCACCGAAGTGCCCGACTGTTTTCGCGCCACCATCCAGCGTTGGCACCAGCGCAATGAGCCCTTGCGCAAAGATGGCGTGCCCGGCGCAAACACGGAATATCTTTACTACCAGACGTTGATCGGCGCCTGGCCCATTGAGCTTGAGCGAGCTTCCGCCTACATGTTGAAGGCCGTGCGTGAGGCGAAGCAGGAGACCTCATGGACGGATGTCAATGCCGAGTATGAAGACGCACTGCACCAGTTCGTGCAGCATACGCTGGAGGACGCCGATGGATTCGTCACCGAAGTGGAGCGCTTCGTCGCTCACATCCAGAGCGCGGGCCGCATGAACTCGCTGGCGCAGACCCTGCTGAAATGTACCGTCCCCGGCATTCCCGATCTCTATCAGGGCTCGGAGCTGTGGGACCACCGGCTGGTCGATCCCGACAACCGCACTCCGGTGCATTTCGATCTGCGCAAGCGCTGGCTGGATGAGCTGGACTCGCTGAGCACGCAGCAGATTCTGCAGCGCATGCCCGACGGCCTGCCAAAGATGTGGACCATCCGGCAGGCGCACCGTGTCCGCCGCGAGCGTGCGGCGTCTTTCGGCGAAGCCGGCGCCTACACGCCGATCTTCGCCGAGGGGCCGGGCAGCGACAACGTGGTCGCGTTCCTTCGCGGCGATGATGTCGTCACGGTCGTGCCGCGGCTCTCCAAGAGCCTGGTCGAAAGCTGGCGGGAGACCACCATTCGTCTGCCCCAGGGACGCTGGCGAAACCGCCTCGCATCCGCCGGGTTCCAAGGCGGCACGGTCACTGTCTTCGACATTCTTTCCGAGTTTCCCGTGGCGCTGCTGACGCGCGAGAGTTAGCGATGCATCGCTTCTCCGTCTGGGCTCCACGACCGAACGCCGTTGCCGTCGAAGTAGACAGCATCGTTTATCCGATGCAGGCCGGCGAGCGCGGCTGGTGGCATACCGAGGTCGAAGCCGCCGGGCACGGAAGCCGCTACGCATTTCTGCTCGATGACGATCCGCATCCCTATCCCGATCCGCGCAGCCTGTGGCAGCCGGATGGTGTGCATGGACTCTCCCGCGTGCTCGATCACAGCCGCTTTGCATGGAGCGATGATCGCTGGCATCCGCCGCCGTTGTCCGATGCGGTGATCTATGAGTTGCACATCGGCACCTTTACGCCGCAAGGCACCTTCGATGCCGCAACCGAAAGAATCGAGTATCTGTGCCGTCTCGGCATCACCCATGTCGAACTGATGCCGGTCGCATCCTTTCCCGGGCGCTGGGGATGGGGCTACGATGGCGCCGCTCTCTACGCTCCGCAGGAGACGTGCGGCGGACCCGGCGGACTCAAGCGCCTGGTCGATGCCTGCCATGCGGCCGGCCTCGCCGTGCTCCTCGATGTGGTCTACAACCACTTCGGTCCGGTGGGGAACTACACCGGCCGCTTCGGCCCCTACCTCACCGCAAACCACCGCACGCCTTGGGGCGATGCGGTGAATCTTGAGGAGGCGGGAAGCGATGCGGTGCGGCGCTTCTTTTGCGACAATGCCCTCCATTGGCTGCGCGACTATCACTTCGACGGCCTGCGCCTGGACGCCGTGCATGCGTTTGTGGACCGCTCGGCCGTTCATTTTCTGGAGCAGCTCTCCACCGAGATCGACGCGCTCTCGCTCCAACTGGGACGTACGTATGTACTCATCGCGGAAAGCGACCTGAACGATCCCCGCGTAGTCACGCCGCGCTCATCGGGCGGGAGGGGCATCACGGCGCAGTGGAACGACGATTTTCATCACGCTCTGTTTGTTCTGCTCACGGGCGACCGGCACAGCTACTACAGCGACTTTGGATCGCTGGCGCAGCTGGCCCATGCACTCACTTCCGCCTATGTGTACGACGGCGTCTATTCGCCATGGCGTGGAAGAACCCATGGCGGGTCTGCCAAGCATCTCCCTGCACACCGTTTTGTCGGCTGCATTCAAAATCACGATCAGGTCGGCAATCGCGCACTCGGGGATCGATTGCCGCAGATTGCCGGCGCCAGCAAGGCGAGGATGGCCGCGGCGATTGTTCTTACCGCACCCTTCATCCCCTTGCTCTTCCAGGGAGAAGAGTTTGCGGCCAGCACTCCGTTCCTGTATTTTGCCGATCATGAAGACCCGGAAATGGCTCGCGCCGTTTCCCAGGGCCGCCGCCGCGAGCACCTTGCGGAAGCGGATTGGCTGTCGATCCCTGACCCGGAATCTGCGCAAACGTTTTACCAATCGCAGTTGAACTGGGCCGAGCTGGACGATCCATCGCACGCCGCGTTCCTTGACTGGTACCGGCAGTTAATTGCCTTGCGGCGCCAACATGCGGAGCTGAGAGATGCCGACCTGGCCCACACCCAAGTGCGTCTGGATGAGTCAGCCCAATGGCTCGTCGTCGAGCGCGGCACTCTGCGCATCCTCTGTAATTTCGCCGCGCATGCCAATGAGATTGCGTTGCAGGGCTGCGTCACCTTGTTGCTTGCCTCGGACGAGGGAGTGCGATTGGATTCCGCTTCGGTGACGCTACCGCCTGAAACCGCCGCGATCCTGAAAACAAGTTAGAGCCGGCGCGATGGTGGCAACCAACGCCCGCAATCATCGGCCCGGATTCAGCAACTGGCGTAATTGGTTCGGGTTTGAACTATCATAGGCGCAGCAGTGGTTGCCGAAAATGACAGGTAGGAACAGAGTCCGCAGTTCGCTTTCCGTGGCCGCGATTGTCATCGGGCTTGGATTGGTGTTGGCGCTCGCCGAGGGACTCCGCAAGGCGGATACGCCTTCCGCCTCGCCCGCGGACCAGGGCTGCGTGAACCAGGGCAGTGACCGGCGGGAGTGCGCGCCTGTGATTTGCTGGCTGCAGCGGCAGATGTCGTGGAAATCCGAGCATCCGCCGCATTTCGTGTTGATCGGCAACCCGCAAGGGACGAGCCTGGGGCTGGCTTGGCCACCCTATCTGGTCTTCAACACGCCCGACGGAGCGAACCACTGGCGCATGTTCCGCATCGGATTCCGTTACGACCGCACGTGGCGAGGCTATATCTTCCCGACCATCGCGGCCAAGCGCCTGTCACAGCCGCTGCGTTATTAAGGCGCACGGCCCGGTGAGTTTTTCCTCTTGTGCATCCGCTATACTTTTGGAGCGGCGGGGAAGCTCATGTTGCGAAGACTTCCTCCCCTAGCATGAAGGGAACGAGCGTGGATATCTCGCACGGCGCGCAGGTTTCGGAATCCCTCCCGCGGCGCACTGCCGGGAGTTTACTGCACCCGGTTCTACGCGAAGAGCATTTCTTCCTGATCCTGTCGGTGTTCATCGGAGTCTTTTCCGCCCTCGCCATTGTCTGCTTCCACTATGCCATTGAGTGGTGCCGCATCTATCTGATGGGGTCGGGCTACACGCTCACGCCCATCCGGATGTTGCTGGCCCCGAGTCTGGCAGGCCTGGTCATCGCCGTGCTCGTCATTCATGTTTTCCCGGGAGCACGCGGCAGCGGGGTCAATCAGACCAAGGCCGCGCTCTACATCTATGACGGCTATATTCCCTTCCGCACCGCCATCGGCAAGTTCATCACGGCAGCGCTGGCCATCGGATCGGGACACTCCCTGGGCCCCGAAGATCCATCGCTGCAGATCGGCGCCTGCATTGCCTCTGCCTTGGGACGCCGCCTGCATCTGTCGCGGGAGCGAATGCGGTTGATCGCGCCCGTCGGCGCCGCCGCCGGATTGGCCGCCGCCTTCAATGCGCCGATCTCCGCCGTGCTGTTCGTCATCGAAGAGGTCATCGGCCGCTGGACCGCCGGCATTCTCGGCTCGGTGGTTCTCTCCGCCGTCTCCAGCGTCGTCGTCATGCGCTGGTTTCTCGGCTCCGAGCCGCTCTTCAGAATCCCCCCGGTTCAACTCCGGAATCCCTCCGAGCTCATCGCCTATTCGATCCTCGGGCTCATCGGCGGTCTGGCTTCCGTAGCGTTTTCCGCCGGCATTGGCGAGTTGCGTCCCCGGCTCAAGGCACTGCCTCGCTGGACCCAGTACTTTCAGCCAGCCATTGCAGGCCTGCTGATCGGGGTCATCGGTGTTCTTGGCGCGCCGCAGGTGATGGGAGCCGGTTACCAGTACATCGATGAAGCCATGCACGGCCAGTTCACCTGGCAGATGCTGGCCATTCTGGCCGGACTCAAGATCCTTGCCACGCTGCTGTCGTTTGTCAGCGGCACACCCGGCGGCATGTTTGCCCCAACCATGTTCATCGGAGCCATGCTGGGCGCAGCCGTGGGAGGCGCGGAACATGCCCTTCTGCCCCACCTCGCCGCTTCGCCGGCTACCTATGCGCTGGTGGGCGTGGGCGTACTGTTTGCCGGCTTCCTGCGCGCTCCCATGACGTCGGTCTTCATGGTTCTCGAAGTCAGCGGAAACTACTCCATCATCGTTCCCGTCATTGTGGCCAACACCATCGCCTACGCCCTGGCGCGCGCTCTGCAACCTGCGGCGGTCTTCGACGTGCTCACCCGGCAGGACGGCCTGGAACTGCCTTCCATGGAAGAACAGCGGGAGGAAGGCGTCCTGCGCGTTGAGGACGCGATGCGCCCGCCGATCGAACCGGTGTTGGACGCAAACGAAACGGTCGCGCACGCCTTGCAGCGCGCCCCGGAGGATCCAACCGCCGTTCTCCTGGTGCGATTGAGTTTCTTTGCCTGGAGCGCTCTCTCCAGCCACGAACTGAAGGAATTGGCCAGCCAGGGCAAAGGCGATCTCACCCTGGACTCCGTCCTGGCCAGCCGCAAAATTGCTTTCCTGCATCCCGATCTTCCCCTGCACGCGGCGCTGCGCTACGTCGATCGCTGGCCCCTGGTGCCGGTGGTAAGCCGCGCCGACTTCCACAAGCTCGAAGGCGTCATCTCCCAGGGCGACGTACTCCAGCGATATCAGGAGTCCGGGGAGGAATCGGATGTTGGCGGCTAACCCATAACCTATGGCATCTCCAACGATCGAAAGCGCTTACCCGGTGTGGCCGGACCGGCTGCCGCCCACCGTTGGGACGCCGGGAAGCCGCAAACCAACATCGCCAGTCAATTCTGTTCGATTGCGGCAAGCGGTTGTTGCATAATGAAGAGAGCCCTCGCGGGCGTGCGGGAGAGCAGAGTGCAAAACATCGAAGTAATGGATACCACCCTCCGGGATGGGGAGCAGACGCCGGGCATCAGCTATACGGCCGATGAAAAACTGGTCATCGCCGAGGCTCTGATCCGGTCGGGCGTCGACGCCATCGAAGTCGGTTCCGCGGGAGTCTCCCACGGTGAGGCCCTGGCGGTCCGCAAAATCATGGACTGGGCCAAAGAACACGGCGTTACCGACAAAGTCGAGGTCCTCGGCTTCGTTGATGGCACCACCTCGGTGGATTGGATTGTGAACCATGGCGGCCGTGTCCTGAACCTGCTGGTAAAAGGATCGGAGCACCACTGCACGGTGCAGCTGCGCAAAACCGTCGAAGTCCATCTCGCCGATATCGAGCGCACCGTCGGCTACGCCGTCGGCAAAGGTCTCAACGTCAACGTTTACCTGGAGGACTGGTCGCAGGGGATGAATAATTCCCAGCCCTATGTGATGACGTTGACCACAGGCCTGTCCCGGCTGCCGGTGCAGCGCGTGATGCTCTGCGACACTCTCGGTGTTCTCAATCCCGAGCAGTCGGCGGACTACGTGCGCATCATGCGCCAGAACTTCGACCTGCCGCTCGACTTCCACGGTCACAACGATTATGGCCTGGCCGTGCCGAACTCCATCGCCGCGCTGCGCTCCGGCGCCGGGCGCGTGCATGTCACCGTCAACGGAATCGGCGAACGCGCCGGCAATACCAACCTGGCGACCCTGGTGGTGGCCGGCCGCGATCTTTACGATCTGAACAGCAGCGTCAAAGAGCGCTCGCTGGCCATGCTAAGCGATCTGGTCGCCGGAATCAGCGGCATCGCTCCCGCTCCTAACGCTCCGGTGGTCGGCCGCATCAGCGCCATTCAGGGCTGCGGCGTCCACGCCGATGGAGACAAGAAGGGCAAGCTCTATCAGAACCGCCTCGATCCGGACCGCTTCGGACTCAAGCGCGGATACGATCTCGGCAAGACCGCGGGGATGGCCTCCATCGAGGCTAACTGCAAAGAGCTGGGAATCGAGATCACGCCCGAGCAGCAGCGCCTGTTGCTCGCCAAGGTGAAAGAGCTGGGCGACAACAAGGTCACCGTCACCCAGGCCGACATCATTCTTCTGCTCAACGAGATCTTCGGACAGAAAGAAGATGGCGTAAAGCTGGTCCACTACGAGTTCGCCTTGAAGAAAGGTGCATCGCCCAGCGTCCGCCTCGAACTGAGCTGCAACAACCGCCAGCTCACGGCGCAAAGCGAGGGCGATGGTCAGTTCGACGCCTTCATGCGCGCCTTGCGCACCGTCTGGGAGGATATGCCCGAGCTGATGGACTATCGCATCGCCATCTCGCGCAAAGGAACCAGCGGCGCGCTGACCGAGGCGACCATCACCTGGCGCACAGGCCAGACGCTGTTCACCACCCGCGCCGTGGCGCCCGATCAACTCGTGGCAGCCATGAACGCGACCGTGCGCATGCTCAACTACGTGGAACTGCGGCGGCAGCTCGCCACCAGGGAACAAAGCTGGGGACACGTTGCCATTGCTCCACAGACTTAGGCAGGACCGGCGCGCGGCCGCACTTGCTGGGCTCGCGCCTTATGTTCTACAAGCCACAGTGTTTCAAAATCCAATGTGCTATAAGCGGATATCATGACATTCAAGATTGCAGTTCTTCCCGGGGACGGCATCGGCCCCGAAGTTACCTGTCAGGCTGTGCACATCCTGCGCGCCGTCAGTCGAGGCCAGTTCGACATTCAGTTCGAGGAGCTACCCATCGGCGGAATCGCCGTCAAGAAATTCGGCACGCCGTTGCCGGAGAAGACGCTGGAAAAGTGTCTCGCATCCGACGCCGTGTTGCTGGGTGCCGTGGGCGGGCCGGAGTTCGACTCGCTGCCGCCTGCCCAGAAGCCGGAAACCGGCCTGCTGGCCATCCGCAAAGCCCTCGGAGGCTTCGCCAATCTGCGTCCCGCCATCGCCTACGACGTGCTGGCCGACTGCTCGCCCCTGCGCCCGGAAGTGCTCAAGGGAGCCGATATTCTTTTCGTGCGCGAATTGCTCGGAGGAGTCTACTTCGGCCAGCCCCGCGGATTTGCCGGCGAAGGCGCCGCGCGCAACGGATTCAACACCATGGTGTATTCGGTCGCGGAGGTCGAGCGCGTCGCCCACGTTGCCTTCAAGGTCGCTCGCGGCCGCCGCAACAAGGTTACCTCGGTGGACAAGGCCAACGTGCTGGAATCTTCGCAGCTCTGGCGCCAGGTGGTGATCGAGGTTGCCCGCGAGTATCCGGACGTGACGCTGGAACACCAGCTGGTCGATTCCTGCGCCATGCGTCTGGTGACCGCGCCCGCCAGCTTCGACGTTGTGCTTACCGAAAACCTCTTCGGCGATATTCTCTCCGACGAGGCCGCCGCGCTTACCGGCTCGCTCGGCATGTTGCCCTCGGCAACCGTCGGCGGCAAAATCAATCTCTACGAGCCGATCCACGGTTCGGCGCCCGACATTGCGGGCAAGGGAATCGCCAACCCCCTGGGAGCCATCGCCACTGCGGCGATGCTGCTACGTCACAGCTTCCAGCGCGAAGCCGAGGCGCAGGCCATCGAGCAGGCGATTGCGCAGGTTCTGCAGAGCGGATACCGGACTGCGGATCTCAAGCGCGGCGCAACCGAGCGTCTCATCGGCACAGAAGAGATGGGCGGGCTGGTGTTGGAGGCGTTGGGCGCAGCCAGCCACGGCGCCTAGCTTCCGCGCTTCGCGGCCGGGAGAGCCACCGGAACCTTTGAAGTTTGGATGTCTGCATTCCAGCGGCGCGCTGTCGAGAACCTCGGCAGCGCGCCGCTTCCGTTCGCGGGGTCCGCAGAGCTTATTGCCCCTGGTACTGCTGCTCGGCCTGCTGCTGGTATTGCTGCTCGGATGGCTGCGGATTGGATTCCAGAAGCATCCGGTTCGCATTGGCCTGGATCGCGATGGTCTGGTCATAGAAATCTTCGTTTGTGCTCGGCGTGCCTTCATCGGAAGCCATGCTGCCGGGCTGCTCTGATCCGCTCCAGCCCTCCGGCTGTATCGACGCGCTCAGCCGGCTCGCATCCAGAAAGTTGCTGTTCAGATTCGCCTGCTCGTCGACCCTCTGGCCGTAGAAATCCGCGTCCGCACTCTGCGTACCCTCATCGGAGGCCATGCTCTGGGGTTCGCCGACGCTTGAGGTTTCCTGCATGGCCGGCATCGTCTCCTCCTGCTCGTTCCCCGACGACTGTGTGATGGCGGCCTTGATCAGGCCGTTCAGCGTGGCCTGCGACTGAACCGTTGCGTCGTAGAAGTCCGCGCCCGAATTGGAAGCGATACTGCCGGGCTGTTCGCTGTTCCAGCTTTCGGCTTGAGCCGCGACGGCTGCCGACTGCGTAATCGCAGCTTCCGCAAAGCTGTTCTGCTGTGCCTGCGCTGCCACGGTTTGGTTGTAGAAATCCTGGCCTTGGCTGTCCGCTGCTTGGGCCCAGGCGAACGTGCAAAGTGAAAGGGTGGCAATCATTAGAATGATCCGCATGTGATTCCTCCTCCGGTTTGGGTACCCGTGCAGTTCTGAAATTGATTTTCAACTCCCAACCATGGGATGAGGTCGGGCAGGCAAGGGTTGGCAGATAATCCGGCATCAACCCTGCAAATTGCAGAGCTGCCGGTTTGCGGTGTCCATCGCGGTAAACGCAAACCGCGTTTGCAGCCGGAATAGCTCCAGAGCAAAAGCAATTGGGATCGAAAAGGAAAAGAGTTTGGAAGCGATCTTGTGGGTTAGGGTTTCCGCTGGGCAGCGGCGATCAGCGCTTCGATCCCCAAGTGACCGTCGTGGGACGTTTCGGACCCGCCTGCAGCCTGGGCAATCGCGATCTTCGCCTGCTCGGCGGACTGCGCGCTGCCGCCGTCGGAGACATGGGCGATCTCCGTCTCATGCATGGTACGGATTTCCAGGGGCGAAGTGAACGGCACCGTGCGGCGCGTCGCCTTGCCCAGTGCATTCACGGTCATGACCATCGCACCCAGGTCCTTGGACGGTAATTCGCCAATCACCATGGAGTCGGCCGTACCGTCCAGAAAAAGGTTCAGCTCGGGAACGTAGGCCATCGCGTGGTCGAACAGCTGGACCGAGTACGCGTCCTCGTCCACGGCTCCGGCAGCGCGCGTGCGCACCATGGCGAATTCGGCCGGCACGCCCACGGCGCGCAGCAGCGCCACCAGCAGCGCGGCCTTGTCCTTGCAGTCGCCAAAGCCCCGCCGCTCCACCAGGGAAACCGGATAGGGCTGGTAGCTGTGTACGCCGAACTCGAAGGCCGTGTAGCGGGTGAGGCGCTTGACGCTCTCATAGACCGCTTGCACCTTGCCTGGGGTGCTCAGCTTGCGGTCCAGAATCTGGGTTGCCAGCGTTTGCAGGTTGTCGTCCAGCTTCAGCTCCGGCTCCAGCATCTCGTTATACCAGCGGCCAAACTCTTCCATCGAACCGATGGTGGAAACATGCAGGTACGGCCCGCTTGCGCCGGGCTGCGCGGCCTGGGCGCCAATCTCGCGCGCCTCCCACGTCCGCGTGGTCTCCCCGCCGTTTTCCCGCACCACGGCCGGCCCCAGACCGTGTTCCACGGCATAGAGCTTCATTGAGGTGGGCGCGATCAGCACCCGCCGCCGCAGCTGCGTATGAAGAGAATCGCGGAACTGGTCGATGCGCGCATAGTATCCCGTCCACGGATTCACCTCGGTGGACGGCAGCAGGCGGTATTCGACCTCCACCACATCGCCCGGCTGCAGATGGGCGAAACGCAGCTCGCGCGCACGGGAATCGAAGTACATCGATGCGCCCCGCCTCATCACCGCCTGGTCGGCGGAAACCGCGGCTTGCTCCTCGCGGCCATTGCTCTTCAGCACCCGCGCCCGCAGCACAATCAGCGTCTCGGTCATTCCGGAGTACATCACGGAGTGCGACGAGAAACTCCGGGCACCGATTGCGCTGTTGATCCGCCAAACCTGCTGCACCAGCGCCGAAGCCAGCCCGTCGCGTCCCAGGCTGTCCTTCTGCAAACGGTCGATCCGGATGTCGGCCAACGTCTCCACGTCGCCGTTCGGATTGCGTGCCTCTTCCGCAGCGCGCCGTGCGTCCACCAGGAATTCGGTATCGGCTGCCGCGCTGGGCTCGGCGGCCATCTGTCCGGCGGGATTGGCTGCCCCAATCGCCAGCAGCTCCCCGGCCTCCCAGGTGGAGTCGGTTGCCGGCAGCATGGTGGAAACGGCCGCATTCAGCGCCCCGGCGTCTTCGGGCCGGCAGTTTCTGGCCAGCGCCTTGAGTGCGCTCACCAGCTGTCTGTGTTGCTCAGGGTCGTTGGTGGCCAGGTATTGCGATTGCAGGGTTTCAAATTCGTGCGAGTGGCTTTGCGCCTGTGCGGCCAGCGCCGCTGCCGGCATAAGACTGAGGCATAAAATTCCGGTGAGAAACTGGCAGCGGTTCAAGTGTCTCCTGCTGGATAAGCCGACCCGAATGAGGCGGGAAATTGGGCTAACCTTAGCATGGAGGGCATCGCGGTTCTGTGAGCCAAATCATCGCGCTGTTGTGAGGTGTGTCACAATCCTAGCAGATTGAGGGAGTTAGCAGCGCGGCCGAAGGCGGCAAAAAGCGGCGCACGTATCGATCCTGAGCTCGAATCCCTGTCCGTGTTACGCCGCCCGATTTAATCCCGAGGGACCTCTGGCAGAGCGGCGGCTCACGCTCTATCGCGTCTGGCTCATGTCGCTCGATGTGCCGCCGGCCGCGGGGATGTAGCACTTCAGGGTATAGTCCATCACCATGCGGTTGGCGTTGAAGCGCCAGCCGAGGGTGCGAATGGTCCGCTTCATGCGCTTGATCCAGCCGCGCGGCAGTCCGTCGCGGTCGCGCTGATAGTAGAGCGGGATCACCTCGTCGCGCAGCACGCGGTGCAGGTCTTCCGCGTCGCGCTGATCGTGCACGTCCATGTTGGAGTGCGTTCTGCCGGTCCCGATGGCGAATCCATTGAGCCCGTCGTAGGCCTCGGCCCACCATCCGTCCAATACGGAAAGATTGAGTCCGCCGTTCAGCACCACCTTTTGTCCGCTGGTGCCGGAGGCTTCCAGAGGCCGCCGCGGATTGTTCAGCCACACATCCACGCCCTGCACCAGGTAGCGGCCCACGTTGATGTCGTAGTCCTCCACGAAGACGAACTTGTCGCCGAATTCGGAATCGCGCATGAGCTGCGCAATCTGCTGCAGCACGCGTTTTCCCGGCTCGTCGTGCGGATGCGCCTTGCCGGCAAAGACGAACTGCACCGGGCGCTTGGGATCGTTCACCATCCCGGCCAGCCGTTCGATGTCCGCCAGGATCAGGTTGGCCCGCTTGTAGGTTGCAAAACGGCGGGCAAAGCCGATGGTCAGGGCATCCGGGCTAAGCACGCGCGCCAGCCGTTGCGTCACCTCCGGAGAGTCGCCCCGATGTCCGGCCTGCTCCACCGCGCGGTTGCGCACAAACTCCAGCAGCCGTGATTTCAGGCTGAGGTGCGTCTCCCACAGTTCGCCGTCGTTGACGTTTTCAATGCCTTCCCAGATGCGCGCCTCGCCGCTGTGCTCGTGCCAGCCCGGTCCCAGGTGGCGGTCGTACAGGCGGAACATCTGCGGAGCCAGCCAGGTGGGAACATGCACGCCATTCGTAATATGCCCGATGGGAACCGCATCTTCCTTCTTTTCCGGATAGAGCACATTCCACATGCTCCGCGAGACCTCGCCGTGCAGGGCAGACACTGCATTGGCCCGGCGCGACAGCTTCAGGGCCAGCACGGTCATGCAGAACAGTTCGTTCGAATCGTACGGGTGCTCGCGTCCCAAGGCCATCAGCGCCTCGTGCGAGAGTCCGAGCTGCTCGCGCAGAACGCCCAGATGCTCCTCGATCAGGTAAGCATGGAAACGGTCATGCCCGGCAGCGACGGGCGTGTGTGTGGTAAAGCAAAATTCCCGCGCCACTCGCGGTGCCGCCACATCGAAGCCGACGCCTTCCTCTTCCATGCGGCAGCGGATCGCCTCCAGTACGGCGAACGCGCTGTGGCCCTCATTCAGATGAAGCACTCCCGCGGTGATGCCCATGGCCTTCAGGGCGCGAAAGCCGCCGACACCGAGCAGCAACTCCTGACGGATGCGCAGGCGCTCGTCGCCGCCGTAGAGCCGCGAGGTCAGGTCGCGATCCTCCGGTGCATTGCCCGCCACGTCCGAATCCAGCAAAAACAGGTCGCAGCGTCCCACCTTCACCCGCCAGACCTTGGCGCAGATGGCCGTGCCTCGGGTCTCAATTTCGATGGTCAGCGGCTCGCCGTTGGCGCCAATCGCCGGCTCCATCGGTAGCTGCTTGATGTCGGTCTTGATGTACTCTTCGCACTGCCAGCCGTCGCGGTCCAGGTGTTGCCGGAAGTATCCCTGGCCGTAAAACAGCCCAACTCCAATCAGCGGGATGTCGAGGTCGGAAGCGCTTTTAATATGATCGCCGGCCAGAATTCCCAATCCTCCCGAGTAGACCGGGAACGACTCGTGCAAGCCGAACTCTGCGGAGAAATACGCCACCGGCCGCGTGCGTAGAATGCCGGCATGCGTCGCGCCCCAGGTGCGGTCGGCCGCAAGATATTCCTGCTGACGGCGATAGGCGTAATGAATGCGGCTGTGCAGCACTAGCTCTTCGGCGCGGCGTTCCAGCTTGGCCAAGGACATCTCTCCCAGCAACGCCACCGGGTTCTGATTGAGCTGCCGCCAGCGCGTGGGATCGAGGTCGAGGAACAGGTTGGTGGAATCCGGGTCCCAGCTCCACCAGAAGTTGCGGGCCAAGGCCCACAGCCGCTCCTGCACCGGCGCGATAAAGCGGGCCAGGGTGCGCGCCTCGCTCACCACCGGCGCCACCTGCGCCGCGGCCGAAACCAGCATGTGGACTTCTTCCTCGCTGAAGGTGCGGGCCTCCACCGTCTGCACCACCAGCACGCCCTGCAGCACGCCGCGATCGATCAGCGGAACTCCCAGAAAGGATTCGTAGACTTCCTCGCCGGCTTCGGCAAAATACTTGAAGCGGGGATGATTCTTCGCCTTGCTGATTGCGACGGGACGCACCTGCTCGGCCACCAATCCGGAGAGACCTTCATGCAGGGTCATGCGCAGCGTGCCGATGCATTGCGGACGAAGGCCAATGCTCGCCGCCAGCACCAGGTTGGCCCGGTCCGGTTCCAGCAAATAGGCAGAGCAGACATCGGCGCCAAAGCGCTGGGCGATCAGCGCAACTACGTTCATCAGGGTCTCTGCCGGATTGCCGCCCTCGGCCGCCAGCGTGCTGATCTCCTGCAGGGTGAGAACGTCGCTGCTCTCCACGCCGGACTCAGGCAATGCGCTGAGTTCCTCCATCGATTCGCTGCCGCTCTCCGGTACATCCTGAGCCGCCATACCTGTTTGCTCCTTGATTGCCTACGCAGCGCGGGCGCGGCTACTCGTCCCGCCGTAGTCCCGCAGCGTGAGAGAAACTCTATGTGGGCGATACCCGCCCGTCTAATCAATATTCTTTATGGGTGTGATTACCGATATTACTCGACTCTTTGCCTGACGACGCTTGCCGCTCCGCCCGAGAAGCCCAAACGATTCGGTTTCTGAGATGTGCAGGGGGATGACTCCGTTCTTGGTAAAGGATGCCAGCGTAGATGTGACCGGGTGAGTAGCCCACTCAATGTGATGAAAAACAATAGGAAGTGAGCAATATTGAGCAGCGGAGAACGTGATTCTCCAATAAGTTCATCCGTGGCTTCGCGGTGAACCGTTTAAACGGTGCCTAAAAGCTGAGTTTACAAACCGTTTTGCCGGACGGCAGGGACGGATGCTGCACGGAGAGAATATGCCACGACCCACGATTGTAATCGCACAACACGATGAGTCCATTGCACAAGGATTGGCGAACGAACTTCAGCCTTATTTTTATGCAAATAGCCGTGACACAAGATGCAATGGAGTTGCGCACATTACTGCACCGTCACGAGGCACGAGTGGCAGTGCTTGATCTGGAATTAGTGAATTTGGATGAAGTACACCAACTGGCAAGCAGTTTTGACGATCTGACCATTGTATGCACCCACCGCGCACCGGACGAGCAGATGTGGATGGCCGCGCTGGATGCCGGGGCGGTCGAGTTCTGCCACGCGCAAGATGTCCGCTCCATCCTTCGCGCTTCGAAGACGGCGGCGATGCGCAACATTGGGAAGGTTTCGTAAAGACACAGAATTACTCTGCCTTGCTGAGTGCGTGGCACATCGGCGATTGTCGGAAGTGAAGGAGGAGGCGCGTCAGCCTGTCGCCATAAGTGTTGCATTAACAGCTTGTCCATTTCACTTATAAGTCCGACGCAGAAAATGAATCGATGTCAAGCCGCACGCCCCCCATTCCCACAGGCACAGGGACTTTGAACGCCGGGCTCACAAAGTACGCCACAAAGGGGACAGAGATCGACAGGCTTTTCGCAGCGGGCGCAGAACGTCCTGCCCATTCTTTCATAGAGGAGGCGCGTCGGCCTGTCGCCATAAATGTTGCATTTACAGCTTGTGGGTTTCACTTTTACAATCCCTAATTTAGAAGCTTGTACCGAGTGGATGCCGCGCTTATAGGAACCTACAAGCTATGCGGCCTTGCGATTACCACTATTCTGACTAAACTCTTCCTCGGCTTGCAACCAGTCTTCGGTGGCGTGGCCTTCTCCGCAATCGCGCAGTTGATACAACTCATAGGCACGGAAGCGAATTTTGTCCTCAGGAATAACTCCTGAGGCCGCTGGGTGTGCTTTTTCGGTAGCATGCACAAATTTGTGATGTTGTGACATAGGTAACTCTCCAATTTGAGGGGCTATCACCTTTTGTACTCTTCGGCTTTCCCTGAATCTGAGCAAACTTGACCAGTTTCAGGCTTGTTTCCGCGGTAAGGTTCCACTTGCTGCAGTGCGGTATTGTTCGCAGCATCGGCATCTAATCTAGAGAACCAAAAAATGGAGAAAATATGACCATGCACTTGGAAACCAAGCCTACTAAAGCGGAAAACAACAACAGTAACGGCAGTGGAAACTACGACGTTGGCTACAACAGTATCCATAGCATCGGCGGCATTGGGGGAGATAACGCTGCAAGTAAGCCTTCAGGCGCACCGTCCCAGGCGGCCGATATTACGGTTTCGTCGTCGTCTCCGTCCATGGCGGTTGGTGGCAAGACGCAGTTCACAGCGACAATTAAGGATGGAAGCGGAGGGAAGTTCCAGTGGGTGAGTAGCACACCAAGCGTAGCAACGATTGACAATAACGGATTAGCAACAGGAACAGGAGCTGGAACAACGCAAATCACAGCGACGACGGGCGGAAAGACCAGTTCTCCTGTCGTGTTGACATTGTGCGACTACCGCCACCTATAACGCTGTGACGAATGGTCACTCCACTCGTCATCGAGAGTAGCCTCTCAAAAAGATTCAGCGCGTCTGCATCCAATCCGATGAGTTCACTTTGCGACTGGATCTGAGCGCAGTCAATGCGTAGTCTTCAACTATCAACGCATTTCGCATTCAGTGCTCGTGGTAAAAGTTGCGTCACGCAGTACTCAGCATTCCGATGTGCCTCTGGGACTGGGATTGTGCCAACCGCCGTCCGCTTCGATGATCTCATCGGCCGCTTTCGGTCCCCAGCTTCCGCGCTTGTAGGGCAGAGCCCGAGGGTGCTTATTTAGAATCGGATCAACCACGGCCCAGGCGGCCTCAACCGCATCTTCACGGGTGAAGAGCGCTCCATCGCCAGCCATGGCGGCTCCCAATAGGCGTTCATAGGGCAATTCTGCTCCCGAGTTTTCTTCGCAGAGATAGAGTTCCCGCTGTTCGCCGACGAACTCCTTGCCCGCGAGTTTGACGCGTGCGGCGAGAGCGATAGCCGCGCCGGGGGAAAGCCGGAATCGGAGGTAGTTGTTCCGGCTGGTCGTTGGTGCCGAGTCGGCGAAAAGCCGCTGCGGTGGCGGTTTCAGTTCAACCAGGACCTCGGTTGCAGTGTCGGCCAGGTATTTGCCGGAGCGAAGGTAAAATGGTACGCCCTCCCAGCGCCATGAGTCGACGAAAAGACAGAGCGCGCAGAAAGTCTCTACGTCGGAGTTCTTCGCCACGTCTGGCTCCTTGCGGTAGCCCGCGTACTGACCGCGCACCAAATCGTCCGGTCTCAGTTGGCGCATGGCAAGAAAAACCTTGGATTTCTCGACGTGAACGGCTCCAAAGTCTCGGGTGGCCGGCGGTTCCATCGCCAGCAGAGCGACGATCTGGAACAGGTGATTCTGGATCACATCCCGTAGACAGCCGGCGGTTTCGTAGAATGCGCCGCGGTCGCCGATACCGAAATCTTCGGAGAGTGTTATCTGAACACTGGCAATGTAGTTGCGGTTCCAGATCGGCTCCAGAAACGAGTTGGCGAAGCGGAAATAGAGAATGTTCATGATCGCGTCCTTCCCGAGAAAGTGGTCGATACGGAAAATCGAGTCTTCCGGGAAGACGGTGTGAGCGACGCGATTCAGCTCCTGAGCGGAAGCCAGATCGCGTCCGAATGGTTTTTCGACGATGACGCGCGCATCTTTGGAAAGCTTCGCGGCGCCGAGTCCTTGGATCACCGTTTCAAAGAGCGAGGGTGGAATGGCGAGGTAGTGCGCCGGACGCCGGGCGCTGCCTAATGCCTCTTTGATGGCGGCAAACGTGGCTGGGTCTTTGTAGTCCCCGCTCACGTATTGGAACAGGGAGAGAAGATGCTTTAGCGCACGATGGTTATCGATTCCGCCAGAACGCTTTATGCTGTCGGTCACACGCCTATGCAGCCGCGCCAGACTCCACTTGGGAAAGGCAACGCCGATCACCGGAACTGTAAGTGTGCCGCGTTTCACCATTGCATAGAGCGCCGGGAAGATCATCTTGTGGGCGAGATCACCCGTCACGCCGAAGAGCACCAGTGCATCAGAACGAGAGGCAGTCATCGGGACACTTTATCATCGTCGGCGGATTTTTCCTTATAGCCGCCAAACTGGAATCGAAGTGCGGACAATAGCTTGTCGGCAAAGTCGCTTTCGTCGCGCGAACTGAAGCGTTGGTATAACGCGGCCCTGAGGACGGGAGCCGGAACCGACTCGCCGATGGCCGAGGTTGCCAGCACGTGGCTACGCGACCTGTGGAAGTACAACCGGCGGTGCAGGCGTGGCGGCATCGCTGCTCTCCTTTTCTCTGTTCGCGTGTTCCTGGGGCTCAAGCGGCTTTGAGCGCCTTGATAGGGCCAGTTGGCAGAGGTGCGGTGAGCAGGTCGGCTAAACGCCGGCCACCCCAGAGCCTGTATTGATAGATCGGCTCGAAGCGGAGAGGATACAAAACTGTTTGCGTTATGGATTTGCCGTCACTCTCACTCATCAACGGCACGGTATCGTTGCCGATTGTTTGTACCTGCGCCATCGTCTTATCTCACGTCGGCGCCTGTTAAGGACCGATCCTTATTCCCGACCATACTAGCCACCGGGCCTGCTTGCTGACTGTTCACAATTGACCACCTCGTCGTCATAGTCGGTTTGACGGTGAGCAGTATTAAGTAGAGAGAGGTGCGGAGGGAGAAGGAGCAAGGAACACGCGGAAATTATCCATCCATAGTGTGCAATAAAGCACAGTTTCCCCGGAACGCCAGGTGTCACAGTTGGGAGCGAGACTTTAGCTTGATGGCTGGAAAAACGAGGCAAGTCCCCGAGGAGAATCACAAATGTCAACCAATGATTCAGTTGTCGCGATCTATGACACTCAAACAGGTGCGGAAGAGGCGGTGAAGGAGCTCCAGCGCTGTGGAATCGACATGCATAAGCTGTCGATTGTCGGCAAAGGCACCCACACAGATGAACAGGCAGTGGGCTACTCGGGCCTGCAGGCCCGAGCCCGCCATTAACGTCTCGTGATATTCAAGCGAGATGACGTTCAGAATCAGATCGCCGATGCCAGTGGCGTCGAGCCAGCCAATGCACCGGGCTTCTTCCGCAGCACGTCAAGATAGTGCTCAAGATCGAGGATCTCCGTTTGAGAAAGACTCCTCACCGTTGCCATTGGCCTTCCCTCTTCCGGCCGCTATCTCCACCCGAGGCCGCAGCGCGCCAGCAGGTCGGTTGCGGGGCGAGAGCGACCCGCCAAATCCCTAGATTGGGCTCCTGTTTACGCGCAGGTTCGCAGGCCGTCTTTCCCATCGTGCGAAAGACTCGTCTCGGAGCGCACCTCCGTTCACGAAACGATTACCCTCATTCTGCGGTGAATTGTATTGACGGAGGCATGCATGGTTTCAAGAGATGAGCTCTACGAGTTGGTTTGGTCCACACCTATGACCAAAGCGGCCGAGAAGTTCAAGGTGTCGGGCAGCTACATGGCGCGGGTATGCTCAGTCCTGCGCGTCCCGCGTCCCGAGTGCGGCTACTGGGCGAAACTTGTTGTTGGCAAGGCACCTGAACGACCTCAGTTACCCGAGGCACGACCGGGGGACCAGCTGAGCTGGCATCCCGGTGGAGAACTGTCGCAGGTTCCAAAACCCCGGCCTGCCACCCCGGCGAATCCAGCTCCTGCCGCCAGGTCAAGCCGCAGAGTCACGGGCACTCATGAGCTGATTCGTGAGGCGAGGGGGCACTTTGATAAAGGCCGAACAGTCGAAGAGGGACAGCACCTCAGGCCCTATAAGCGGCTCTTGGTTGACGTAACCGCATCTCGTTCTGGACTGGACAAGGCGCTGGCGTTCGCGAATGAACTGTTCAACGCACTGGAGTCCAAAGGTCACCGAGTGATTATCCCGCCGTTCGCTGAACGATTTAGACGTGCTCACGTTGATGAGCATGAGGAGATTCCAAAAACTCAGCGCGGGGAAAACTCATACGACTACAACCGCCTGTGGTCGCCTGACCGCCCTACGGTGGTATACGTGGGATCAGTCGCCTTCGGACTCGCCGTGATTGAAATGTCCGAAAAGGTCGAGATGCGATACGTGAACGGAAAGTACATTAGAGAATCTGAGTACGTACCGCCCAAAGCCACAGCTCGCTATGCCGAACACACCTGGACGACGACAAAGGACATTCCGTGTGGCCGTCTTCGGCTCGTGATCTACGCCCCATATCAGGGAGTGGAATGGGTATCGACGTTTGAGGAAAGCAAACGCGGGCCGCTCACAAGGAATATTCCCGCGATCGTGAAGTCAATTCAGAATGCCACTGCCAGCGTGCTGGAAAAGGTCAAAGAGGCAGAACGGCAGGCGGAGCTCAGACGCCAGCAATGGGAAGCACAACAGGAACGGTGGAAGCAGGAGGAGGACCGCCGCAAGGTGGCTCAGTCCATCAAGGAGAGCCGGGAGCAACTTGAGCAAGTGATCCAGGCATGGACGAAGGCCGTAAGCCTGGAACAGTTCTTCGAGGGAGTCCAGGCGTGCGCCGAAAAGCTTCCCGACACACAGCAGCATGAGATTATGGATCGCCTCCAGCTGGCCCGGGAATTTGTGGGTACGCAAAATCCCCTGGATTTCATCCGAGCCTGGAAGACGCCGCACGAGAGATACGTTCCGCTATCAATGCAGACGCCTGCCCCCAAGCAAGGCGGAGATCGAAGCTAAGTAATTCGTCGGCTCTGCAAATATCGCAACTGGCCCGTCCGCTTTCAGCTTTCCGGCGGCTATCTCCGCTGAACCGCGCTGCGCGCCAGCAGGTCGGCTGCGGGAAGAGTGCGCAACTACACCCTGGATGGGGCCGCATTCCAGCCGCTACCGCTCGTTGGAAGTTCTGTGCGCCACTGGTCTGTCTCCGTAGCGTATCGGCCCTCCTACCACCGCAATCAGCACTTAGAATGTGAGCAGGGCGAAGTCATTCTCGCAGGAGCGGGCGCGTGGAGAATACATAAAGCTCGCTCGCCAAGCTTCCCCTTGGAGTGCAAGATGAACGCTTCTCATATACCGACGAGTCGGGCAATTCGGGCCAGAATCTCTTCGACCCGGCGCAAGAGACCTTCTGGACCGGAACACTGATCGCATTCGCTGATGTCGATACCAAGTACCGCACCGTCCAACGGGAGCTACTGGGCACCGTGAATATGGCCGAATTGCACGGTGCAGAACTGGGGTTCGGGCGCATTGAAACGATCGCCGAACGCCTTATTGTCTTCATTCGCGAGAAGAAGTTCCGTTTCTCCTTTGTAAGAGTGCATAAGCCCCATCTGGCGGCCACGAAGATGTTCGACCTGGTGTTTGATTCGGGACACAACCCAGCAGTGCCGAATCTTGCATACGGCGTGCGTCAATTGCGCCTCATCAATCTACTGCATTTTGTACAACTGCTGACGGAAGAAGACTTGAGGGAATTTTGGGGTCTATTCCAGGCTCAAGATGCAGGTCGGCTAGGAGTGCTGCTTTCGAGAGTTCGAGATCGGGCATCAGCCGCGCCCTATGACGCTCGGAGTTTGCAGATTCTCAACGACGTGCTGGGATGGGCTAGCGAGCACCCCGAGGCGGTGCTGGACCCATTCGGCGAGTCTGACTCCCCGAATTTTGTTGCGTTCGCGGCACTATTTCAGCACTTGCACTTTTTCCACGAGGAAGAAGGACATGTCATCGGATGTTTTGTGCATGACGAGCAGGACCAGTTCGTGCCCTCATTCACAAGGGCCTTCGAGTTTCTTACCAAGTTCCAGGGAGAAATGGAGCCGTTGTCGATCATTTCCGACATCGCACCAATCGCCAGTTTCGAATGTTCTCTTGAGGTACGTTCGTCCGCTTCGAGCTTTGGACTTCAGCTTGTGGATGTTTGCACGTGGCTAATCAAGCGGGTAATCGAGCGCGGAGATGAACCGGGGGGGCCTGCGCCAAACTGTTTCAGTGCCTTGTTGAGCGGAGTTGGATCAACGAATACGACTTCAGGACCCTCGTGAGACAGGTTGAAGAAGGTGCAAGGCAGGTTGAGGACTTATCCCTTACACCGGAGGACCTCGAACGTGGCAAAGCGTTTAGAGAGCAACTTGAGGAGTCGCGGCTCAAACGGATACCCAGCTCGAACGCGAGGAGCCACAATCTTCTTCGCGCCCCGGCATCCAGTAATTTGGCGTACCCCCCGATAACGTTCGATAACGTTTTTTCAGAAATCACGCGGGGCAGAAGTGCCGAAAATATGGGCACTCCTGGATTCGGCTGGAATTGAACTCGTTGGAACTAAAGGGAAAGTGCGGAAAAGCTCGGGAGATTCTGAGGTGATCTGGCGTCCCCGGCGGGACGCGTGCCCACGTTATCGGTCCACAGCTAGCCAGCCCTGACCTTGCAAATGACTGCACTATAATCTGTGCCCCAGTAGGCGAAATTGTTAAACAGTAGGTGAAATTGTTGAACAGTAGACGAAACTATTAATCGCCTCCAGAGAGCGAACCGTGCTCCTCCGTCCTACTCCACCGTGACTGACTTGGCGAGGTTGCGCGGTTGGTCCACGTCGCAGCCCCGGCGCACCGAAATGTGATAGGCCAGCAGTTGCAACGGCACAATCTCCAGAATCGGCAGCAGCAGCTCCGGCGCAGGGGGGATGAAGATGACGTGGTCGGCCGCCTCGGCAATGTCCTCGTCGCCCTCGGTGGCAATGGCAATCACCCGCCCGGAGCGAGCCTTGACTTCCTTCAGATTGGAGATCGTCTTTTCGTAGCGCAGCACCGAGCCCGCATCGTTTTTGTCCTGCGTGGCCAGGATCACCACCGGAAGATCCTCGTCGATCAGCGCGTTGGGGCCGTGCTTCATCTCTCCGGCCGCATAGCCTTCGGCGTGAATGTAGGAGATTTCTTTCAGCTTCAGCGCACCCTCCAGCGCAATCGGGAAGTGAATGCCCCGTCCCAGGAAGAGGAAGTCCTGTACGCGCTGATACGTCTTTGCCAGCTCCTCGATCTCCTCTTCGCGCGAGAGCACGGCTTCCAGAGCTCCGGGCAGCCGCGCCAGCTCCTGCGTCAGCTTGATCGACCCTTCGCCGCTGACGGTGCCGCGCACCTGCGCCAGGTACAGCGCAAAAAGAAACAGCGCGGTCAGCTGCGCGGTGAATGCCTTGGTCGAGGCCACGCCGATCTCCGGCCCGGCATGGGTGTAGATGGTGCCGTCGGCTTCGCGGGCGATCATGGCGCCCACCACGTTGCAGATGGCCAGCGTCTTGGCCCCGCGGCTCTTGCACTCGCGCTGCGCCGCAATGGTGTCGGCCGTCTCGCCGGACTGCGTAATCAGCAGACCCATCTCGTTGGGGCCGATCAGCGGATTGCGGTAGCGGAACTCGCTGGCGTAATCCACCTCCACCGGAACCCGCGCCAGCCGCTCGATCATGTACTTGCCCGCCAGTCCGGCGTGCCAGCTGGTGCCGCAGGCGGCGATGTTCAGCTTGCGCAGGTTGCGGAACTCTTCTTCGGAGACATCCATCTGCTCCAGAAACACCTTGCCCGTGTCGAACGAGACGCGCCCCATTGCGGTGTCTCGCACCGCTCGCGGCTGCTCGTAGATTTCCTTGAGCATGAAGTGCTTGAAGCCGCCCTTTTCGGCCATGATGGGGTCCCAGGTAATGTGCTGCACCTCGCGCCGCACCGGCACTCCATCGAAATCCGTAAGGGTCACGCCATCCGGAGTGAGCACGGCAAGGTCGCCGTCGCCCAGGAAGAACAGATCGCGAGTGTGATACAGAATCGCTGGCACGTCGCTGGCCACAAAATACTCGTCCTTGCCCAGCCCGATCACCGCCGGCGGCCCGTTGCGCGCCGCGATAATCTTGTTGGGTTCCGTGCTGCAGATCACCGCCATCGCGAACACGCCGGTCAGCCGCTTTACCGTCATGCGCACGGCTTCTTCCAGAGAAATCTTTTTCTCCGGATTCTCCAGGATGAAAAACTTTTCGATCAGGTGCGCGATGACTTCGGTATCGGTCTCCGTCTTGTAGGTGTGGCCCTCTTCGCGCAGCTGCTTCTTGAGCGCCAGATAGTTTTCCACGATCCCGTTGTGGACGACGACGATGGTTCCGCTGCAGTCCCGGTGGGGATGCGCGTTCTCCTCGCTCGGGCGCCCGTGCGTGGCCCAGCGGGTGTGGCCGATGCCATAGGTGCCGTCGATCGGGTTGTGGCGGATCACCTCTTCCAGGTTGCGCAGCTTGCCTTCGGCGCGCCGGATCTGCAGCCCATGTTCGCCCCCGGCCACGGCGATGCCCGCCGAGTCGTAGCCGCGATACTCCAGCCGCCGCAGCCCATCCACAATCACCGGCACTACTTGCTTCTTACCGATATAGCCAACAATTCCGCACATGCGCGACTCCCTGCAATGAGAACGAATGAAACCGGGTGGCCCACATCCGCCATCCTTTGGCGAATGTGGGGGTGAGAAATCTAGCGAACGCTATAGCCGGAGCTAATCCTCCAGCGAGTAATGGAACTCTTCGATGACCGGATTGGTCAGGACTTCGCTGGCCATCCGTTCCACTTCCGCGCGAGCTGCATCGCGGTCCAGGCTGCCGTCGAGCGAAAGCTCAAAAAACTTGCCCTGGCGGACATCGGCAACTCCCTTGTACCCCATCTTGGTCAACGCACCTTGGATGGTCTTGCCCTGCGGATCCAGGACGCTCTTCTTCATCGAGACGTAAACGTAGGCTTTCATGAGTCCTCAAATTATATAGTTCTGGGTGGCCCATATATGCCCTCTTTTGGCATATGTGGGATTCGCCATCTACAGCCCGAACAGATCACGCAGCCGCCGGGTCTGCGCCCGGCTCACCGGAATCTCGGTCTGCTTCCGGTCGTCCATGCGGATCTGGTAGCTGCTCTTGAACCACGGAACCACTTCCTTGATCCGGTTGATGTTCACCAGAAACGAGCGGTGCGCCCGCCAGAACAGGGTTGAGTCCAGCGAACTCATCAACTCCTCCAGCGTCCGGCAATTGGACTGGCCTTCCATGCTCTGCGCCACCACCGTGATGACCCCATCCTCAATCGAGGCAAAGCAGATTTCCTTCTGGTCCACCAAAAACAGCCGACTGTTGGCCTTTAGCAGAATCTTGGTGGTCTGCGGCTTCTGCTGATCTTCCAGAAGTTTCACCAGGGCGTCCAGTTTTTCGCTGGGCGCTGCCTCCGGCTCCTGCGCCTTGCGGGCTTTTTCTACCGCCTGCACAATGCGCTTCCGGTCGTAGGGCTTCAGGACGTAGTCCAGCGCGCTCACCTCGAAGGCCTTTACCGCGTACTGGTCAAAGGCCGTGGTGAAGACGATCTTGGGCAGAGGAATCTTTTTTTCCAGCAGCTTCTTGATGACTCCAAAGCCGTCCAGCCCCGGCATCTGCACATCCAGAAACACCAGGTCCGGCGAGATCTCCTTGATGAGGCTCACCGCTTCCAGCCCGTTTTTGCCCTGGCCGATCACGTCGAGGTCATCGACCTCGCGCAGCAGATACGAGAGCTCGTCGCGCGCCAGCTCTTCATCGTCCACAATAATGACGGATAGCGACATGGGTATCCTCAAACCGCTGCACACGAGTATAGAACGGCAATGCCTGCCACGCCCAGCGCCAGCCCGCGCTTCTCCGGTTGATGCATACCGGAACTGACGGGTGCCCCAGGTTCCGCGCCCTGCCGTTGGGGCGCTAACCTGGGAGAGCCGCCCGCGCCATTTTCGCAATGAAGGCAAAGCCCCCGTGCCGTACACTGGATAGATATATGAGCGAAGTGATCTACGGTATCCATTCCATCGGCGAAGCCCTCAAACGCGGCGGACGCCGTTTTGACTACGTCGCCGTCTCGCGCGACCGCACCGATAACCGTCTGCAGAGCATTCTCGACGATTGCCGCGCCCAGGGCATCAGCGTCCGCTTTGTCCCCCGCGAAGACATCGACCGCGAAACCCGCACCAACACCCACCAGGGAGTCATGGCCGTCACCTCGCGCAAGGAATACACCGGCGTCGAGGAATTGCTGGAGCACAAACACGGCCAGTACAGCTTTCTGCTGGTGCTCGATGGCGTCGAAGACCCGCACAACCTCGGCGCGCTGCTGCGCTCCGCCGACGGCGCCGGAGTCGATGGCGTGGTCATTCCCGAGCGCCGGGCCGCCGGAATTACCGGCACCGTGGTCAAGGCGTCGGCCGGAGCCAGCGAGCATCTCAGCGTCGCCCGCGTGGTTAACATCGCCCGCACCATCGACGAGCTCAAGGACAAAAACGTCTGGGTGGTCGGCCTCGACGAGCGCGGCGAAAAAAGTTACGACCAGCTCGACTACAACATGAACTGCGCCATCGTCATGGGCGCCGAAGGCAAGGGACTGCACGACCTGGTGCGCCGCAAGTGCGACATGCTTGTCTCCATTCCCATGATGGGCGCGGTCTCCTCGTTGAATGTCTCCGTTGCCGGCGGCATCGTGATGTATGAAGTCCAGCGCCAGCGCCGTCTGGCGCAGGCGCCCGCCCCCCAGAAATCCGCCAAACGCAAGAAGCCGAGCGAGGACTAGCCTTGCGCCGTTTTGCTTCTGTATTTTTCTGTGCGTGCTTCTCAGCGATGACGGGTGCCCCACCTTCGCCGCGCTTTTTGCGGCTAAGGTGGGAAAGAAACAAGTTCGCATCTTGTTTTCGTGCGCTTGTTTTTGGGTTGACGGCGCTGCTGTGTGCACCCTCAGCCCTGGCCTTGGACCGTAGCGCCTTCAGCTTTTCGCGCTACGACCTACAGCTCACCTTCGATGCTGAGCAGCAAGCCCTCGCCGTCGAGGGCACGGTCGAGCTGCGCAATATCTCCAGCCGGCCGCAATCCGAGGCTGCGCTGCAGATTTCCAGTTCGCTGCGCTGGCTCTCGGTGCTCGCCGCTGGCGCTCCCGTCCAATGGCTGGCGCAGAGCTACACCAGCGACATCGACCACACCGGGCAGCTCAGCGAGGCCATCGTAAAGTTCGATACGCCGCTGGCTCCCGGCGCAACGCTCCTGCTGAACGTGCGCTACTCCGGCACGGTGGTCAAGGACTCCACCCGCCTGGAACGCATCGGAACTCCCCATGAAGTTGCGCTGCGCAGCGATTGGGACGAGATCAGCGAGCGCTTTACCGCGCTGCGCGGAGCAGGCTTCGTCACCTGGTATCCGGTCTCCATGGATTCGGCCGATCTCAGCCAGGGCAACGAACTGTTTGAAACCTTGCGCGGCTGGCGCCAGCGCCAGTCCTCTTCGCTGCTGCGCGTGCACCTCTCGTGCGTGCCTCCAGCCCAAGGCGGCAAGGAAGCGTACACATTCGTCGGCAACGGCACCGGCGCCGCCTCCGGCTACTCCCTCACACAGGAATTCAGCGGTGTCGATCCGGTGATCGTCCTTCTCGACGATCCGGCTGAAACCACGGACCGGCCTCGTGTCGCCGCCTACTACACCGCTGCCCATGGTAATGCCGCGCGCGACTACATGGCCGCCGTCGAAAACGTCATTCCGGTTCTCGAAGAATGGTTTGGCACACCGCGCAGCAAAGTCGTCCTGGTTGAGCTCACCGATCCGGACGCGCTGCCCTACGACGCCGGTTGCTATTTCTTTGTGCCCATGCGCAATGTGCCTCACGCCGCCGCCGAAGTTGCCCTGGCTCGCCCCGTGGCCCACGCCATGTTCGACTCGCCGCGCCCCTGGATTCGCGAAGGCCTCGCCAACTTCGCGCAGGCGCTCGTCCGCGAACACCAGGGAGGCCGCCGCGCGGCCCTCGACTACCTCGCACAGTTCAGCTCGTCCCTTGCCGTGGCCGAGGTTCAATCGCACGCATCCCCTGCGCCCGCCCCTGCGCCCGCCGACGGCAGCGCAGCGTTACCCGACCCCGCCGCCGCTCCGCCCGCCAGCGGTCCGCAGCCGCTGGTCACCACCGCCGACGAAATCTTCTTCCGCACCAAGGCCGCCTATGTCTGGTGGATGCTGCGCGACCGGTTGGGCGATCGCCCCTTGCAATCCGCGCTGGCCGCCTACCGCGCCGCCGACGACCGCGATACCGGATATATGCAGCGGTTGATCGAACAGCAGTTCTCGCCCCGCCGCGACCTGGAATCGTTCTTCGATGACTGGGTCTATCGCGACCGCGGTCTGCCGCAACTCCGCATTGTTTCCACCGACGTACGCAAGACGCTCGGCAGCGAGACGGTGACCGCCGTGACGGTGGAAAACCGGGGCGAGGCCGGCTGCGAGGTTCCCGTCCTGGTGCGCTCGGCCTCCTCCGAGGCCAGGGAACGGCTGCAGGTGCCCGCCAAAAGCAAGGCCACCGTGCGCGTCTCCCTCACGGGCTTCCCCACCGAGGCCGAGGTCAACGACGGCAGTGTCCCCGAAGCCGCTCGCCGCGACCATGTCTTCGCGGTCGCGCCTCCGCCGCCTGACCAGCCCTGATCCTCAACCTGCGGTTGCAACTTTCCTTCGTCCGGCCTACCGTTACTGACGGAATTATTATCGAAACCGCGCGAGAATCAGAGGATCAAGTGATGGAATATCTCGTGGTGTATGAACAATCGCAGGACGGATGGGGCGCTTACGTTCCTGATCTTCCAGGTCTCGGAGTGGTGGGAGATACCTTTGAAGAGGTGCAGCAGCTCATCACGGACGGAATCGCATTCCACCTGGAGGCGCTCAAGGAACACGGCGATCCGATTCCCAAACCAACGCCAGGTCCGCGTATATCCAGGTAGCCGATCAGGTGCCGGGGCTCAGCATCGTGGACAGGTGTCGGTGCGGCGACGACTTCTGCGCGTCGTTTTACACGCTGCCGAAGCCAGACGGCAATTATGGTTCTGGCCACGACTGTTTCGACCTCGATGCGGAAAAAGGGATGATCGTTCTTGACGTGGTCAATGGCTGTATCGCACATGTAGAGGTGCTCAACCGGGATGACGTGCGGCGTGAGTTGATCGCAGCCCTGCCATGAGCCTAGTGACACCGGCCACGCTGCAATTTCCTGTTCATATATCGCCAAGTCGCTCACTATATTGGTGGCCGAAAAGTTTGGGGCGGCACGTGTGGATGTGAGCTGTGCTGGGGTCCTTCGGCTATGCCTCAGGATGACCCTCTTAGAAATGAATACATCGCTTGGAAACGGCGCATCTTAGGCGCGTTGCGATAGCTGTTGCCTATAATCGCCATCTCGCTCACTACCGCTCCGCGGCCTTTCGGTGTTGCAACTTTCCTTCGTCCGGCCTAAGTTGTTAGGTCGCTCGATTGAGAGCAAGCCAGGGGGGAGAAGCGTGAGTTACATCCAATTTCTCGGTGCTGCCGGCACCGTCACCGGCTCCAAACATCTCATCCACGTTGGCGAGCAGTCGAACGGCTCCGGCACTCCTGATTCAGCCACTTCTGGTTCAACCGCTTCTGGCTTAACCACGGGCTTCCAATTGCTGGTCGATTGCGGACTCTTTCAAGGCCCCAAGGAGTGGCGCCTCAAGAACTGGACCGACCTGCCCGTACCCGCCCGCCAGATCCATGCCGTCATCCTCACCCACGCTCATCTGGACCACTGCGGATGGATTCCCCGTCTTTACAAGGAAGGCTTCCAAGGCCCTATTTACGCCACGCCGGCCACGGTCGATCTGTGCGGCATCGTGCTGCCCGACTCCGGCTACCTGCAGGAAGAAGACGCGGCCTTCCACAACAAGCAGCAGAGTTCCAAGCACACGCCCGCGCTGCCGCTTTACACCTTGGAGGAGGCGCAGCAATCGCTTGCCCGCTTCCGCCCCGTGCCCTTTGGCGAATCCGTGCAGCTTACCCCGGAGCTGAGCTTCCGCTTCGTGCGGGCCGCTCACATTCTCGGCTCGGCCATGGCGGAGTTCACTCTCTCCACCAACGGCCGCCGCCGTCAGTTGCTTTTCACCGGAGACATCGGCCGCGTCCGCAACAGCACCGTCGCTCCCGGCAAGGTCGTCCACTCCGGCCCGGTCGAGGGCGAATCGCCCGACGTGCTGGTGATGGAATCCACCTACGGCAACCGGCATCATCCGCACGAGGACGTGATGCCCGAGCTGGCCGAGTTGCTCAACGCCGCCATCCACCGCGGAGGCACCATCGTGGTTCCGGCCTTTGCCGTCGAGCGCACCCAGAAGTTTCTCTTCCTGCTCAAGGAACTGATGGAGCAGAAGCAGATTCCGCGCATTCCCGTGCATGCCGATTCGCCAATGGGAATCCACGCCGTGGAGGTCTTCCTCAAGCATGGCGAGGAGTTCAGCCCCGAAGCCCGCGAACTGATTGCACGCTACGGCTCGCCGCTGAAATGGCCGGGCTTCCACTTTGCCAGCACCACGGAGGAGTCCAAGCGCATCAACCAGAGCCACTTCCCGTCGATCATCGTTTCCTCCAGTGGGATGTGCGAGGGCGGACGCATCCTGCACCACTTGACCCAGCGCCTGCCGGACCCGCGTACCCTGGTTCTGTTTATCGGCTTCCAGGCGGTGGGAACGCGCGGCCGCCTCATCAAGGACGGCGCACGCGAGGTCAAGCTCTTCGGCGAAATGGTGCCCGTCCGCGCCCAGATTGCCGCGCTGGAACAGTTCAGCGACCACGCCGACGTGGACGAACTGCTGGAGTGGCTCGCCACCTTCCAGAAGACTCCGCAGAGCACCCACATCGTGCACGGCGAGCCCGATTCCGCCGAAGCGCTGCGCCAAGCCATCGTCAAGGAACTGGAATGGACGGTGGATGTGCCGCAATACATGCAAAAGGTCGAGGTCGAGTAGGTGGCCCATTCAAGCCCGTCGTTGGCTTGAGTGGGGCAGTTGATTTTGCTCTTGTTCTTGCTCTTGTTCTTGCTCTTGTTCTTGCTCTTGTTCTTGCTCTTGTTCTTGCTCTTGTTCTTGCTCTTGTTCTTGCTCTTGTTCTTGCTCTTGCTCTTGTTCTTGCTCTTGTTCTTGCTCTTGCTCTTGTTCTTGCTCTTGCTCTTGTTCTTGCTCTTGTTCTTGCTCTTGTTCTTGCTCTTGTTCTTGTTCTTGCTCTTGTTCTTGTTCTTGCCTTTGCTCTTGTTTCTAAAGTGTCATCTTGAGCGCAGCGAAAGACCCCAGCGCAGCCCAAATCTCCCGCGCCGTCCCCAGCTTCCCGGCCGCCAATCGATGCCCCTTGCCCCGCTCAAACTTTCCGCTACTCGCCTTCCTTGACGCTGGTAAAGTGGAACCAATGAAGAACAGCTCTACTACGGCGACAGCCTGTCAGTCCTGCGCGACTACATCCGCGATGAATCGGTGGATTTGATTTACCTCGACCCGCCATGCAACAGCCGCGCCGAATAGGAAATCGAGCTGGCCCGCCTGCTGGAGAAAAGCTTCAAGCAGGCTCCGAAGGCGAGGAAGAAGGCGGAAAAGTTGGAGTTGGATTTGGGATAGGGAATCGTTTGGTGATCGAGGTGACGTGGAAGCGGCGGTGAATGTTTGCGCAGGGTAGGGTCCTTCGCTCCGCTCAGGATGACACCTCAGGAACAGGAGCATGAACAGGGGCAAGAACAAGGGCAAGGGCGAAATCAACTACCCCGCCCAACCAAAAGAAGGTTGAACGGGGCACCCTGTGGGTTGCTCAGATGCCTTGCTGGATAACCACGGAGGAAGCGCGGGATGAAGATTACGGGGAACACGATGTTGATTACGGGCGGCGGCTCCGGCATTGGGCGCGGGCTGGCCGAGCAGTTTCATGCGCTGGGCAATCAAGTCATTCTGGCGGGGCGGCGCAGACATTTGCTGGAGGAGACCGCGGCGCGGAATGCGGGCATGCGGTTCATCGCGCTCGATGTAGGCGATGCGGATAGCATTGCCGCGGCGGCGTTGAAGCTGGCCAAGGAATATCCCGCGCTGAATGTGCTGGTGAACAATGCGGGAATCATGCGCCAGGAAAATCTGCACGCGCAGCCGGACGATTTGGCCGATGCCGAGGCCACGGTGCGCACCAACCTGCTGGGCCCGATCCGGCTGACGGCGGCCTTGCTGCCGCAGCTGCGCCAGCAGCCGTATTCGGCGGTGATGAACGTCTCTTCCGGGCTGGCGTTTGTGCCGCTGGTGTACACGCCGACGTATTGCGCAACCAAGGCGGCGATCCACTCCTACACGCAGTCGCTGCGCCATCAGCTGAAGTCCATTTCGACCGAGGTGCTGGAGCTGATTCCTCCGTATGTGGCCACCGAGTTATTGGACGGTGCGGACGATCCGCGGGCGATGCCGCTGGATCAGTTCATCGCGGAGGTCATGGGGATACTCAAGAGCCAACCGGAGGTGACCGAGATCTGCGTGGAGAACGTGAAGCGGCTGCGTACCGCCGCCGAGAGCGGACAATTCGACGCTCTGTTCAACGGACTGAACGATGCCATGGCCGGGAGTTTTGTGACGGAATAGACGGCTACGTTCTCCAGGCCGAAGCCTCGTCCCCACATTCGAGCATCACTCCCACATGCGCCAAAGGATGGCGGATGTGGGCCACCGGCCGCAAAAGACAAAAGACTAGCGGGGAGTGACATTGCTTCCCACCTTAGCCGCGCAAAGGCGGCGCGTCGAAGGTGGGGCACCCGGCTTTTGGTTTCGTATGCGGAAGGTCAACGTCAGAAGCAAAGTCAAAATCAAGATCAAAATCAAAGGCCCCGCCCAAGCAAAAGAAGCTTGAAACGGGGCACCAGGTGGTTCATTTACTTGGCGAGTTCGTTGGCCAGCAGGCTAGCCTTTACGGCGAGGTTGTAGGCGCGCTCGAAGTCTCCGGCGCGCACCGCCTCGTTGGACTGGGCGATGTAGTTGCGGGCCTGTTGCTGCATGGCCTGTTCACTGGCGCTCAGAGCGCGTCCCAGGGTGGCGAGCTTGGCCTCGGAGCTGCGCAGGAGCTGCTCGGTGGTCTGGGTTTGCGACTGCACGGCGGCGCGGGGCACGTCGGCGGTAATCTGGACCGAAGTGGCCGGCGCGGCGGGCGCAGGCGGCGCCTCAACCTTGGCCGGTTCGGCTTTGGGGGCTTCGATGGCGGGTGTCGCAGGCTTGCGCGCGACCGGCTTATGGGGCTTCGACTTGGGCTTCTGCGCACTGTCCGGCGCAGGGGCCGGAGGGTTTTTGGGCTCGGGCGTGGCGCGGGCAGCGGGCTGGGGAGCGGGCTGCGGCTCGGTGGGCGTCTGGGGTTCGGTTTCGATCGAGGGGACCAGCACCGGAGGCGTGGTCTTGGCGGCTTTTTTGTCGCAGGCCGACAGCAGCAGCGTCAGGCACAGGGCTGCGGCGAGGAGCGTGCGGGACGGGATGAGAGAACGTAGAGCAGACATCATGGTTTTCCGTGATCTTATTCTAATGCGGCGGAGGAATGACAGGTTCGCGCGGCGCGGCGGTTGCGGAATCTCCGACGGCGGGAGAAGCGTCGGTCGGGTCGGGTAACGCTTCGCTGCCGGCCGCAGGCGCCAGGGCGGGTAACGCTTCGCTGGCGGCGGATTGAGTTTCGCCTTTGGTCATCATGGGAAGCACGAAGCGGAAGGTTGCGCCCTGGGCGGCATCGGTGTCGAGTTCCAATGCGCCATTGTGCAGTTGCATGGCGCGATAGGTGAGGGCGAGGCCGATTCCGCTGCCGGACTTGCGGGTGGTGAAGTAGAGGTTGAAGATTTTGTCGCGAATCTCGGGAGGAATGCCGGCGCCGGTGTCATGCACTTCGAGCACCACGGCGTTGGCGGTGGCGAAGGCGCGCAGGGTGAGGGTTCCACCCTCGGGCATGGCCTGGACGCCGTTGATGACCACGTTCAGGATGGCCTGCATCATGAGGTCGGTGTCCACCCGGATCGGGAGGGGGCGTGGTCCGAAGTCCTGCACGATTTCGACCCGATGGGTGAGGGCTTCGGGGGCGGCGAGGGCGACGACCTGGGCGGCCAGGGAGCGCAGATCGAGCGCGGTGAGCTTGAGATCGACGGGACGGGAGAAGTCCACCAGGGTTTTGACCACGCGGTCGAGGCGATGAATCTCCGAACTGATGATATCCATGTGGCGCTTGGTTTCGGGATCGAGATGGAGGATGCGCTCGCGCAGGATCTCCAGGTGGATGACGATGGCGTTGATGGGATTTTTGACCTCGTGGGCGACGCCGGAGGTCAGGCGTCCGATGGCGGCCAGACGGCGCGACAGCTCGATCTCGTTTTCGATGCGGCGGACGGATTCGGCGTCGCGCATGGAGAGCAGGGCGCCGATGGGCACGCCGCGCTCGGAGATGAAGTCGAGCGAGAGCTGCATGCGGCGCCCGTGCTCGAGTTCGATCTCTGTGGCGGGCACATCCTGGCGCAGGGCAAATGCGTCCAGCACGATGCGCCCGAGGCGGGTGGAGTCGTCGAAGACGGATTCGACCATCTGGCCCAGCATTTGTTCGCGGGGGTGTCCGATGAAGCGTTCGGCAAAGGCGCTGACCAGCACGATGCGGCCATCGCGGGTGAAGAGGATGAGCCCATCCTGCAGGGTGGACATGAGCTGATCGAGGTTTTCCTTGAGGGCGCTGAAGACCTCGCGGGCATCGTGCATCTGGCGTCCGAGACGGTCGATGCGGCGGCTGACGGCGCCGACTTCGTCGGTGCGGGTTCGCTCAGGTTCCGGCTCGGCGCGCTCGATCTCGGCGGTCATGGCATCGAGACGGCGGGCGATGACCTCCAGGGGCTGCAGCGCAAGGTTGGAGAGAAAGGCGGCGATTAACAGCGACAGCAGCAGGCTTGCGGCCGAGAGCAGCAGGGCGCGATTGAGCTGCGGCTTGAGTTCGCGCTTGAGGAAGAGGGTGGAAAGACCGACGCGAATCTCGCCGAAGGGTGCGCCCTGGCGCTGCACTGGCAAGGTGACCTGATAGACGCGCGCCGGTCCGTAGACGGCGCGCAGCTGGTCGAAGAAGCCTCCGTCGCGCAACTCGGCGAGCGAGGGACGCGGGGGCATGGGCTTATCGACCGAGCCGGCATCGGTGTGGACCAGCGCAATGCCGTTGCTGTCGGCCAGCGCGGTGTCATAGACCTCGACGTTGTAACCGACGACCGACTCCAGCAGGGAGGTGACGGCCGGGTCGTGCTGGAGAATGACGGCGATGAAGTCCCGGGCTTGGGCAGGATTCGCCGGCTGGAGCCCGTTGGATGGCACTTCGGCTTCCAGCGCGTGACGGGCAGAGTGGAGAACCTCGCGGGCGATGAACTCGGCGTTGTCGTAGCTTTGATTGATGCGCTGGTAGAAGATCTGGGAGAGGTAGACGTAGGAAAGTGCGGCGGCCAGGGCGAAGACCAATCCGCTGATTGCCAGCACCAACTTGGTTTTGAGATTGAGTCTCGGCATCGCAATGGGAGGCGGCCGGCGTCAGCTACCTATCTCGCGTTCCATCGCCGAGCCGCCGGAAGAAACCTGTTGCCCCTGGGTTCCGTACTCCTTCAATTTATTGTGCAAAGTTTTCAGGCTGATGCCGAGGATTTCGGCGGCGCGGGTTTTGTTGTTGCGCGTCGCCTCCAGGGTCTTGACGATAAGCTGGCGCTCGGCCTCGTCCACGGTGGTGCCCACGCCGACGTGGATTCCATCGGCATCGCTGAGGACGCGGTGCGGCGCACTGTTTCCGAAGCCCGGGGGGAGATGGCGCGGCTCGATGACCGAGGAGTCGCAGACGATGATGGCGCGCTCCAGGCAGTTGCGCAACTCGCGCACGTTGCCCGGCCAGGAGAATTCATCGAACAGGCGCAGCACCGCGTCACTGACGGCGCGCACGCTGCGCTGGTGCCGCTCGTTCATGGCCTCGATGAGGGTTTGGGTCAGGCTGGGAATGTCTTCCTTGTGGTCGCGCAGGGCGGGCATGTGAATGTTGAAGACGTTGAGGCGGTAATAGAGATCGTTGCGCAACTGGCCGCGGGAGACGGCCTCTTCGGGAACTTTGTTGGTGGCGGCCAGCACGCGCACATCGACGGTGGTCTCCGCCTTGCTGCCGAGGCGGCGAAGTTTGTGGTCTTCGAGGACGCGGAGCAGCTTGGCCTGGGTGCCGACCGGCATCTCGCCGATCTCATCGAGCAGAAGGGTGCCGCTTTCGGCCAGTTCGAAGCAGCCGGTGCGGCGCTCCAGAGCCCCGGTGAACGCGCCTTTCTCGTGGCCGAAGATCTCGCTTTCGATGAGCGTCTCCGGGATGGCGGCGCAGTTGATGGCGACGAAGGGATTGCTCTTGCGGGGCGAAAGGTCGTGGATAGTGCGGGCGACCAGTTCCTTGCCTGTGCCGCTTTCCCCGGTGATGAGGACCGAGGCGGTGCTGGGCGCGACCAGCTCAATGAGGCGGAAGATCTCCTGCATCTTGGGCGAGGCTCCGACCAGGCAGCCCAGTTTTCCGCTGTCGCGCAGCAGGCGGCGGGTCGCCTCCAGTTGGCGCTCGGCGCCGCGCAGGCGGGAGGCGTTCTGCAGGATATTGCGCAGGCGGGCGGGGTTGACCGGTTTTTCCAGAAAGTCGTAGGCGCCCAGCTTCATGGCCGAGACGGCGGCATCGACCGAGCCCTGGGCGGTGAGCAGCACGAAGGAAACCTCGCGGGGAGACTGCGCGACCTTTTCCAGCAGGCCGAGGCCATCCATGCGTGGCATTTTGAGGTCGGAGACGACGATGCCAGGGCTCCAGGAAAGGAGCTTCTCTAAACCTTCGACGCCATCGCGGGCGGTTTCGGTGCGGAATCCCCAGGCCGAGATGAGTTCGGCGAGCCCGTTGCGCTCGTTCTCTTCGTCCTCGACGATCAGTACTTTTTCAATTTCCATCCGGAATCGGATCCCCTTGGGAAGTCCAGCCCTGCGGCACGATTGTGCAGCTCAGGCACCTTGCGACACACCTAACCTCATCGTATATAAGATGCAGAAAAGCGGAGACGGATACTTCTACTTCTTTTCGGCGCCAGCCGGATGGAGTCAAGGGCCGGTGTTTCTGCCGGTCGGGGGCGGAATCGCATCGGTTAACATTTGCCCGGAGAGAAATGTTAACAATCTGTGAATGTGGTATTCAGCGTGGGCTAGAATTTGCTGTGCAGCACTGATCGTGAAAATTGTGAAGCCTAACCAGCGGCAGTGCAACGTAGCAGAGTTCCAGAGCGGTTCCAAGAGCCCGCTGCCACGGAATTGAGCGGTTAACTGAAAGCTTTGAATGATCTGGAGGATCTTAATGTCTTTGCGTCAATTTTTGCCGGCTGTACTCCTGTCGGCGGCCGCACTCTGCGTGCCGTCAATTATGTTGGCCCAGACCGATGCTGCTCCCAAGGCAGAGGTGTTCGGCGGCTACTCGTGGTATCACCCCGGCGGCTCCGTGGATGGGGTCAGCTTACCGAATTTCAATGGCGGCTGGGGCGCGCAGTTCACCTACAACCTGAACAATTGGGCGGGACTGACCCTGGATGCCGGCGGCCACTATCATGAAGGCAGCGTGCACACCGTCGCAGCCGGACCGAAATTCACCTATCGCAGAGGGCATTTTGCGCCCTTCGGCGAGGTCCTGTTCGGGTTTGCGCATATCTCGCCGAACGAAGCTCCGGACGACAACGAATTTGCCTTTATTGCCGGCGGCGGACTCGACTACAAGGTGAATCCCCGTTTCTCGATTCGCCCCATCCAGGCGGACTACGTTTTAACTTCCTACAACGAGCTGTCGGGGCCGGGCAATCCGGACTACGTAAACGGAGTTCGTCTGCAGGCCGGCCTGGTGATCAACTTCGGATTGCCGAAGGAAGAGGCGGTGAGCGCAAGCTGCAGCGCGGAGCCTTCAACGGTGGACGCCGGAGCGCCGGTTTCGATCACGGTGACGCCGCAGGGTTTCTCGCCCAAACGCAAACTGAGCTACACCTATACCAGCACCGGCGGCAAGATCAGTGGAGCCGGGGCGAGCGCAACGGTGGACACCGCCGGGTTGGATGGCGGCAGCTACACGGTCAGCGCCAAAGTGATGGACAACGGTACCGGCAAGCATCAGCAGTCGGCCGGATGCCAGGCAGCCTTCATGGTCAGTGCGAAGCATCCGCCGACTCTGACGGTTTCCGCGGCTCCGGAGCGGGTGGTATGTGGCGACTCTTCGACGATTACGGCCTACGGCAACAGCCCGGACAACCGTCCGCTGAGCTATAGTTGCAGTTCGACGGCCGGAAGCCTGAGCGGCAGCGGCACGCACTACACGCTGGACACCCATGGTCTTTCGGACAGCACCATCACCGTGAACTGCACGGTGACCGACGACCGCAACCTGAGCGCATCGGCCAGTACCCAGGTGAGCTGCACGGCTCCGGCAGCGGTGAAGGCCGAAGCGCCCGCGCCGCAGTCAAGCGAGTTCAGCAGCACCGAATGCACTCGCGACCGGAAGCGTCCGACCCGGGTGTGCAACGACGCCAAGGCCGAACTCGACCGCTATGCCGATGCTCTGGCCGCCGCGCCGGACGCCAAGGGCGTGGTGGTTGGCGACGCCACGACCAAGGAGACCGCAACC
>Ga0316217_10000481_pt1 | contig 57168 bp, 46 predicted proteins | sample 1anoAmetaG_FD_203633 | JGI IMG/M metagenome (GOLD analysis project Ga0316217, IMG submission 203633) | Freshwater microbial communities from Trout Bog Lake, Wisconsin, USA - 1anoA | ecosystem: Environmental > Aquatic > Freshwater > Lake > Hypolimnion/Profundal zone | place: USA: Wisconsin...
TTGCGGCAAAAGGCTGTCTTCGGCTCCGCCAGGCATCGGGGGCCAATCCGTGGAGGAAGCAGGCTGGCAAAGGCGCAGAAGAGCGGCACGGAGCAAGGGTGCAAACCGACCTTGCCAACTTGCACGGGCGAGTCGGCAAAAAAACAAGGGAATGACGCCGCCTGGAGCGCACTGCGTGCCGGACATGATCTCAAATAGGACGCAACATCGGTGGCAGCGAACTTTCGGGGAACGTTGATTTCAGATTGACGAGCCTTCAAGTGTCTCTCCGGGATGGTAGGCAAAAATGAAAAGAGATTTGCTGAGGAATAGAAGCATGGCATCTGCTTCGCGACAATACGGCTGGCGTCGAAACGTGAAGCGTTGGACTGACGTGCTGCTGACGCTGGTGGCGTTACTGGTCTGCTTGCCGGTGGTGGCAACGGTGGCTTTGCTGCTGCGCCTTTGCGTAGGAAGTCCGATTCTGTTTCGTCAGCCGCGAATCGGTTTGGATGGCATGCACTTCGAACTCTACAAATTCCGCACAATGACCGAGGCGAAAGATGCTTCCGGTCGGCTATTGCCGGATGGCGAGCGACTGACGAAGATCGGGGCCTTCCTGCGTGCCTGCAGTCTGGACGAGTTGCCGCAACTGTGGAATGTCTTGCTGGGCGAGATGAGCCTCGTAGGTCCGCGTCCACTCCTGACGCAGTATGTGGAGCGCTACACAGCGGCGCAATTCCGCCGTCACCAAGTACTGCCGGGAATCACCGGATGGGCACAGGTCAATGGCCGCAACGCACTCAGTTGGGACGAGAAGTTTTTCCTCGACACTTGGTACGTCGATCATTGGTCACTGTGGCTGGACTTCAAAATCCTGATGATGACGGTATACAGTGTGCTGAATCGTGATGGAATTTCCAGTAAAGGGCATACGACCATGCCGGAGTTCATGGGGATGGCTACCTCCGTGCGAGACTGCCCTTGCGACAGCGCGCAATGGAAGGAAACTGAGGTGCGGCAATGAACAACTCCGCGCACTCCGACCCTCCACTCACAAAAGAAACTGAACTGTTTGTATATGGTGCGAGCGGCCACGGTAAAGTCGTCGCCGATCTCGCTCTTGCTTCCGGCCGCAAGGTGCATGGATTCATAGATGACGCCCCATCTTCGTCAGTTAGGCATGTGTTAGGAATCCCGGTGCTGGGCGGTTTCGATTGGCTGGCAAAGCGCGCGCAACAGTTCAATATCGCGGTAGCTTTGGGCGTGGGCGACAACGATGCGCGATGCCGCGTCGCGGAGCGGTGCCGAGCACTCGATATTCCGTTGCTTAGTCTGATTCATCCATCTGCGGTCGTCTCCTCATCCGCCGCCATAGGGAACGGTACGGTGTTGATGGCACAGGTCGTAGTGAATGCTGACGCCACAATTGGCGACGAAGTGATCCTGAACACCGGCTCAATTGTCGAGCACGACTGCAAAGTGGGCGATGGCGCTCATCTTTCTCCGAAATCGGCCATGGGAGGAGCATCGAGTCTAGGGATGAAGTCCTGGCTTGGAATGGGGGCTGTTCTCATTCATGGTGTAAGGGTTGGTGCCAACAGTGTCGTCGGTGCGGGTGGCGTAGTCATTCACAATCTTCCTGACAACATTGTTGCCATAGGAGTGCCCGCTCGGATCAGCCGCGCGGCACAGACTGGGGAGTAACAAAGTGAAGTTATCAGTTGAGAAAACCAACTCTTCCGCAGTTGAGACTTCGTTCGCTCCGTGGCCCTACTATGGTCTTGACGAAATCAATGCGGCTTCCGCAGCCCTGCGCAGCGGAAAGGTCAACTACTGGACAGGCAACGAAGGCCGTCAGTTTGAGAGGGAATTTGCCGAGTTCACCGGGTGTAAGTATGCGATTGCTCTGGCGAACGGCACCGTTGCCTTGGAATGCGCCCTGAAGGCACTGGGCATTGGTCCGGGCGATGAAGTGATCACCTCGACGCGCACGTTTATCGCCTCCGCCAGTTGTGCGGCGGCTGTGGGAGCCCATCCGGTGATCGCGGATGTGTGCCGCGAGAGTCAGAACATCACCGCAGAGTCGATCCGCGCCGTATTGACGCCGGCAACCAGGGCGATCATTGCCGTGCATCTTGCAGGATGGCCCTGCGAGATGGACGAGATCATGGCCTTGGCGCAAGAACATGACCTGAAGGTCATTGAAGACTGTGCCCAGGCGCATGGAGCGCGGTACAAAGGACGACCCGTCGGTTCCATCGGCGACATCGGCGCGTTTTCTTTCTGCCAAGACAAGATCATCAGCACCGCGGGCGAGGGGGGCATGATTACTCTGAACTCCGACGAGATGTATGAACAGGCATGGGCACAGAAAGATCACGGCAAAAGTTACGACGCGGTGCACCGTCGCCAGCATGCGCCTGGCTTCCGCTGGCTGCACGAATCGTTCGGAACAAATTGGAGGCTGACCGAGATCCAATCCGCAATCGGTCGGTTGCAGCTGCAAAAACTTCCCGACTGGGTGCAGACTCGCCGCAGGTACGCATCGATGCTGAACGAATGCTTCTCGGAACTTCCTGGTTTGCGTGTCACTACGCCGCCGGATCACATCTGTCACTCGTATTACAAGCACTACGCCTTCGTACGCCCGGAGACGCTTCGCGCGGGCTGGACTCGTGATCGCATTATCGGAGAAGTGGTCTCGCGCGGGGTACCATGCTTCTCCGGAAGTTGCAGCGAAATCTATCTGGAAAAAGCGTTTCCGGCGGAGTGGAGACCGAAGGAGCGCTTGCCGGTTGCCCGTGAGCTAGGGGAAACAAGTCTCATGTTCCTGGTGCATCCAACACTTACTCCAGAGCACATTGCTACGACGTGCGATGTAGTGAGACAGGTGATACAGGAGGCCACCGCTGCGGCATCCCGCGCATTCGCGGCGCCAGCAACCTCACGGCTTACTGAAAAACTCTGAATGAAAGGCGAAATACCGAAAAGTGGGGGATAGTAAACCATCAACCAAGCCTCCCGGATCGTTCCCAGGGGCCTGACGCGACCGGGAGCGACCGCGCCGACGTTCCTAGTTTGCGGTGCACAGCACGTCGTAAGTCATACCGCTAGTGGCCATATGCGTGACCGTGACCTGGTTGGTTGCCTTGGCGCTGATATAAGTCGTGGCGATATTGGTTGCCGCACTGGCATTCGTCGCCGTCAAGGAGCAATGGCCGGACGAGGTCATGTTTGTCACGGTCACGTTGTCCGAGGTCGCGCTCGTCGTCATCAGCGAGGCTGTGATGACGGGGGCGACAGACGGACACACCTGACGGACCGTCCCGCTGTAGTCCACCATAAACAGCAGCGGCGCATTGGCGGTCAGCGTAAGGTTCGCCCCGCCGCAAAGATTGAAGGTACTGTTGGCTAAGGTAGTGTTACCGTTGGTCGCGTAGAGAACAAACAGATCGCCCTCGGAATTCGGTGCGGTTGAAATTCCCGCCGCCGTGGAGTTCGGGGTGTAAACGGCGTTGATCGTGGTCGCAGAAGAATTTACTAGCGCAATGACGTTCCCACGGCTGAGATCGAGCGTGGTGTCGTTGTTGGAGACATACACAATCCCGAAGTTCAGCGCCATGTTTGACAGGTACGCGCCCTGCGGGGTGAGGCTGAACGATTGACTGCCCCGCGTTGGGTTGCCAGCAGCTTCGTCCCGGACCTTCGTCGCATACGTACCGCTGCCCTCATACCAATTGTTGACAGCGTTCAGGCTGTATTGATTTGGGCCAAGTTCAACCGACACTCCTGTTTGGTTCGCAGGGCCTGGAACATATGCCCCGATGTCCCAACGAGTGAACTGGTTGCCGTGCATCTCGACCGAGTAGGTGTAGCCGCTCGTACCGATCTGATGGGCGAGATTGATTGCTGTGGCGCCGGGATCGTTCCGCGATGGCCCATAGATCACGTTGCCCACGATCCGGCACATTGCGCACACCGAACCTTCGATATTGAAGGCCACCATCGGACTGGTGATACTGACAGGCGCGGAGTTATGGGTGCGGGCAAAGGTAGCAGTGAAAGTGCCACTGGCGACTGAGGATACCTGAACAAACTCCTGCGATGCCCCGCCATCGACGCTCAGGATCATTCCTGCGATGATGTTGGTCATCGAGGCCGGAGTTACAGTTTGGCTTCCGGTTGAGATCGTGGCGCTGCTGGTAGTGTTCACCGCCGCAGAGCCGAAGGATAGCTCGAAATAGTTGTCGTGAGCGTCCAGGGTTCCGCTAGAACTGTCGCTGTAATCTACCGCACCCCAATACTGATAACCGGCAGTGGAGGGGTACACGACTGGCCCCTGCTCGATGTCATTGTCGCCAAAATCAATGATTCCACTGATGCGCTCGCCACCATCCGAGAACAGGTTCTTGTTAATCCAGCAGACGTTGCAGCCATAGTAGGTACTGGTGTGGAGGCTGGAGTAGGCATTCTGAAGGTCGAGTCCGCGCCCGCTGTTGCTAAATCCGTTCCCTTCAATCCTAACGTAGAGGCCCCCGCCGCCATAGAGCGCTATGTTGCCATTCAAAAATCCGTTGAACTCGTTGTCATGGATGTTCCATGAAATCGTGGTGTCTAGGTACAACCCGTTCGCGGGTAGTTTGTAGGCTTTGAAGTAGAGATGATCGATCTCTACATTGCGTAGGTTGGGCGAACCGGTTGCCATGATTTGGGTGGTGCAGCCGGGCGTAGGTTCCAACACGGTGTTCGTGTTCACGCTCCCGCTGTATCCGGTTGCTGCGAGTCCGTGGATATGGACATAACCCGCAGAAATCGTCGCCCCACAGAGCCGATATGTGCCAGGCGGAATCAGCAAATCTCCAACTAACGCGCCGCTGGTTGCCGCCGCTGCCCTGTACGCCGAATCGAACGCCGAGGTGCTGTCATCCGTCCCGGTCGGATCGGCCCCGTAATGCAAAATGTTGACCGATGTCGAGCCGGCATCGAGCCCACCGCGCAAACCGGGATCCTGCGAGGTTTCTTTCCTATTGGTTGCTCCGCCGCCTTTTTGCGCGAAGCACATACCTGCCAGTAAGAGAATGACCGTACAAATCAGATCCATCTTCCTGCCTCGCCAACGCAGCGCACCCGATTCCGTCTGATCGTTCAAAGTATTCACACCTCAGCATACCCGACACGCGCAACGCCACCAAGGGCATCACCGGCTCGAACATCATCCACTGCTAGACTGGAGCGGCATAAACAGAAACGAGATTGCGCCATCAGCGAGGCCAGTTTCAGCTGCATCCATTCGTCCGAGCGCTCGCTCGTTTTGTTATTAGACGAGCAGAGCCCTCTCCCGGCTTTTTGACCGTACACAACCCGGCTTGCCATAGATGGGAAAATCGAGATGAAAAAATATTTCATTGCAACACTGCTATTGCTTTCGGCAGTTTTTTCGTTTGCTCAGGCTCCGAGGCCTTCTATACATATCGCCAGCTCTGATCTGTTTGTCGGCTATGTGGCGGACGTTCCCAATTTTGGCGCTCGCCCGACCCCCGGTTACTTTCAAGGCTGTGAGCTTGCTTACACGGTGACTGACGGAGATCGCTGGGGATGGACTGTTTCCGGAAGCCAGGCAATTGCCCATGACCTGAACCAGTGGCAGCTCACCACGGGTCCCCGGTTCAACTTCCTCACCGGCCGCTTCCGTCCTTACGGCACTGTACAGTTCGGTGTTTCCAACCAGGATTCGGATCAATTGCATTTTGCCAATTCCTCGCGTAGCAGGGCTACCGCGGAAAACTCATTGACTTTTCGACTTGGGGCCGGAGCCGACTATCAACTCACGCCGCGATGGTACTGGCGAGTGGGACAGTGGGCCGCTCAGCCCGTTCCTTGGGCGCGTCATTCTTCCTCGCTGTTTCAGAACTTCAGCACCGGAATAGGCTTCCAGTTCTGACCTAACTACGATGCCGGGCTTGTCGTACCGCCCCCAGCGGGCGAGGTGCCGGGCGCAAGCAGCAGGACGGAATATCCGTTCTGCTCCATCATCTTCTCCAGTGCGTTACAGCTCTGTGCTGCTTTCGAGCGTGTCGCGCACTTTGCGCGCAAGCACCTCCAGGCTAAACGGCTTCTGCAAGAAGTTGGCGGCTTTCTCGCGAATACCGTGTCGCAACACCGCATCGTCTGTGTAGCCGGAGATGTAGATTGTCTTCAGATCAGAATGTAGACTTCCCAGCATTTCTGATAACTCTCTCCCGCTCATCTTCGGCATTACCACATCTGAAATTAAAAGATCGATATGCTCCGCGCGTTCGCTTGCTAACGAAAGAGCCTGGTGGCCTGAGCCGGCTGAGAAAACCGTGTATCCCAAGCTACTCAGATAGCCACAAATCACCTCCCTCAGGGATTCTTCATCCTCGGCGATCAATAGAGTCTCTCTGCCGCGGGGATGCGCGCCGGTTTTAGCGGACGTATCGAAAGCGATCGCTCCCTTTGCCCGTGGAAGGTAGATGATAAAACGGGCGCCTTGCCCAGGCTCACCATCGACCCATACGAAGCCGCCGCTTTGTTTTACAATGCCGTAAACCATGGAAAGTCCCAACCCTGTCCCTTTGCCGACCTCCTTGGTTGTATAGAATGGTTCGAAGACGTAGTTCTGCTCCTGCTTGCTAATACCCGTTCCGGTATCGGTAACCGAAAGCTCCACGTATTCCCCAGGCGTTACGTCTGGGGAACCGTCTATAGTTTTTTCTTCCCCTACGGTCACATTTCGGGTTCCGATTGTGAGCGTGCCACCTTGGGGCATGGCATCCCTGGAATTTACGCAAAGATTCATCAACACCTGGCCGATCTGATCAGGGTCAGCCTCTATCGGCCAGAGTGATTCCGTCGAGTCGACCAGAAATTCAATATCTTCACCGATGAGCCGCTTTAACATCTTTGCCGTCTCATGTACCACCACGTTTAGATCGAGTATGACGGGCGAGATGATTTGCTTGCGGCTGAACGCAAGCATCTGGCCAGTGAGGCTGATGGCGCGCTTGGTGGCCTGCATGATCTGCTGCGTTTTCTGTTGGAGGGTGTCGTGGGCCGGGAAACTTTCTTGCAGCATTTCCGTGTAGCTTTGAATGACCATGAGGATGTTGTTGAAGTCGTGGGCAATGCCGCCGGCAAGCCGGCCCACGGCTTCCATCTTTTGCGCTTGATTCAACGCCCGGTTCGTTGTCGCCTGTTCCGCTTCGTAGCGCTTCTGCTTGGTAATCTCTTCCGCAATCCCGACGATCCGAACCAGTTGCCCGGCTCCGTCCCGGATGGGATAGGCACGGTTGTGGATCCATTTCTCCTGCCCGTCAGGCGTTCGTATACGGTATTCCGTTTCGACAGACTCTCCCGCCAACTGCCTCGCGGCCAATAAGCGAGCCTCTGCCTGGTCCTCGGGATGGATTGCATCCGCCCAGGACATCGGGTTCCGGTAGAGGCTGTCGCGGCTCCTGCCCCAAATCTCTTCATATGCAGGGCTTACATAGAGCATCTCGTCGGCGGTCGGCGGCATCATCCAAAAGACCTCGTGAATGTTCTCTGCCAGCTGGCGAAATTTTTCCTCGCTGCTCTTCAAGTCTTCCTCGCGTTGCTTGCGAGTACTGATATCCCGAAAGAACCATACCCGCCCCAGGTACTCGGCTTTTTCATTCCTCAGGCTGGTCGAATAGCGTTCGAGTGTCCTGCCGTCCTTCAATGCAATTTCGCAATGGTCGATTGCATCCGGGTTTTTGTAAAGCTCTTGAACCCGTTTCAGGAAAGCTTCGGGATTTTTCACGCTCCCGATGTTGGCTGACAAGACTTGATGATCCGGGACAGGCATAACGATATCGGAGAGATAATCTGGAACGGTCGCGGCTGGAAGATGCCAAACATCAAGAAATTGTTTGTTATTGGACACAACATCGCCGTCGCTATCCACGACAAGAATTCCGTCGAGCGACACCTCATTGATGGCGCGAAGCAAAGAGAGTTTAAACTGGCGATGTTTAGCGTCCGCCTCCACGGCCTCTTTCGCTTTGAGCAGGGTCGCACTGATACGGCGCACCACGATGAAAGCCAAAACAGAAACAACGAACGCAAGCGTGAGCAAACCCAACGAAGCGTTCCGGCTCTGGCTGTATTTATTTGCCGCTCGTTCCTTTTCCGTCTTCAGCGAATCCAGTTGCATATCCTGGAACTGGTCCGTAATGTCGTCCAGTTCGTGGTACAAGGGCATTGCCTTCTCGGCTTCGAGGTGGCTCGCTGCTTCCACATTTCCTGCGGCGCAAAGTCGCTCCATCTCCCGGAAAATGTCCTGCCACGCCGCATTGCCGCGGACCACAACCTCAACGGCGTGTGTCCCCTCCTGGCCGGAGATCAACGGTTTGATGGCAGCAATGTCCCTTTCAATCAGCACCACACGATCGGCGAACAGCTTTTTGCTGGCTTCAACCTGGGCAGAATTCTTTTCATGCGTATACAGCAAGACCCCGCGATCCGCAGCGATCATGTCGCTTACGGCCATATTGATGTCGCCGGCAAGCCGTATTTTTCTGGCCGTCGAGTCAACGGCAATGGCGAAATTGTCGTTCATCGCTGCAAGGTTGTGAACTGATACCCAGCTCTGGACCCCAATCACGAGGAGAATGGCGGCGAAACACGCGATGATCTTGTGTTCGACTTTCCGGGGTTTCATAGGAGCACCAGATTCAATTCGTACCAACTCGAGCATAAATGAGCAAGGCAAACAGGGCCCAGCGATGCCAAAGCAGCCATTGTGTGGAAACACCCCGCCCTGGCTAGGGGCAATTCCATGCCCATTCGGGAGACGGCGCCGGAGAAATTTGGCTGAGACGTTTGTTTCTATGGATATTCGGTCCACGGAGTGCTCATTTCGGGATTGCGAAACGTGTGAATTGCCCATTCTGAGTTCTGGAATTCAGAATGCATTCGTCTTATAACGATAAAAAGGAGGACTTTTTGATAATCCGACGGACGCCAGGCATGGCAGATACGGTGAGCCCGTGCGATGTCGGCAAGATTCAGGCCGCGATCATGGTCGGGGCACGGCCTGGCGGTCGCCGGCCCAGACCGGCGCGACGTCGAACTGCCGCGCTCGGGCCTCTTTCAACATCCGGCGAGGAGGCGCGCTTTGACGCCGCCAGGCCGCTCGGTTGCGTCGCAGCCTGATGTTCTTCGGGGCGAGGCGGCTAGGGCGATACTCCGCTTGTTCAGGCGCTCACGATGTAAGCCGGGATCGAATTTTCCAGTCTGCTATCATGCAAATATTCATTCGACAGAGTGCTTTTCGATGAGGGCAAGGTGACCAATTACAAAGTCTTAATCGTCGAAGACGATCTGGCACTGCTGGAAGTCGTTTCCGCCTTTCTCTCCATGAAGGGGTTTTCAGTCGCACAGGCAACGACTCGCAAGGAATGCCATGAGGCCCTTCAGCGCAGCCTTCCCGATGCCGTTGTCTCGGATTGCCATCTGCCAGATACCGACGGTCTGCAGCTTCTTCGTGAAATACACGCCATTGACGCCTCGATTCCCGTGCTCATCATTACGGGTTTTGCGACGATCGATCTGGCGGTACGGGCAATCAAAGAGGGGGCCGAGCAGTTTTTGGCAAAGCCCTTCGAATTGTCTTTATTGCTGAAGGTATTGGAAAACATTTTCGAGAAGAGCCGCAGCGTTCGCTGCGAACTGGCGGTGAAGAATCGCGTGGCGCGTTTCCCGAGAGATCCGTTCCTGGGTACCTCGGAGAGCATCGTACGTTTGCAATCCAAGGCGCAAAGCATTGTGGGGACCTCATTACCGATCCTGATTCAAGGCGAAGCTGGTACCGGAAAAGGCGTCCTTGCCGATTGGCTCACCAAGGAAGGGCCGCGTTCTAACGAGGCCTTTGTCGATCTGAATTGTTCTGGCTTGAGCAGCGAGACGTTGGAAAGCGAACTGTTTGGTCGTGAAGAGGTGCCCTTCGGCGGCGTAGTCGCTCAGAAAATGGGACTGCTGGACGTTGCACACCGAGGAACGTTGTTTCTCGATGAGCTCGGCGACATGGATATTCACATCCAGCCGAAGTTGCTAAAGGTGCTGGATGAGGGGCTCTTCCGGCGAGTCGCTGGGTTGCGGGACCGTGAGGTGGATATTCATTTAATTGCCGCCTCCAACCTGGACATGGCCACTCTGGTGGCGAATGACAAGTTTCGCCGCGACCTCTTCTCCAAGGTCAACACATTATCGCTCGTGATCCCTCCTCTTCGGACAAGGATCGGCGACATTCCTGTGATTGCTCAGAGTTTTCTGGAGGAATTAGAAAAAGACATGAGCCGGGGACGCCTGGAATTTGGCAAGGGCGTCATGACCTCATTAAAGGGCTATGGCTGGCCTGGAAATATTCGCGAATTGCGCAATGTGCTCGAACGGGCGGCTCTGTTGTGCAAGGACGGAATCATTCGTCGGGAAGATCTGCATTTTTATGTTCCCGCCTCTGTTGTGACAAAGGACCCTCGGTTTGTCCCCTGCTGCGAAAGCGAGGACAACGTTGTAACGCTGAAAGAACTCGAACGGCAATATATAAGCTTCGTACTTCAAAAAGAAAACGGCAGGGCTGTCCGAGCCGCAGCAAAGCTGGCGATTCCCCGAACTACGTTTTATGCGAAGCTCAGAGAGCACAACATCTCCATCCATCGAGATCAGTAGCGCGATGGATGGAGGAGAATCGGCATTCAGAGATTTGTCTCAGCCTGGCTATTGACCCGCGGTGTTCTCCCCAAAAGATTCTGGCATCGGAAGTTGCAAACAAGAGCAGGTGCCCGGAATGGTGGACGGAGTTGCTCAGGCAAAACAATGCTGCTGGGCGAGGTTGACTTCACTTCCAAACAGACCTATGCTCTAAGCAATGCTGGCCGTGGCTCCAGACGGCTCGTTAAGTAGCTGAACCCACAACTGAACTGCTCATCGAGTGCGCCGGCTCGGCTTGGAGGTGGGTTCCGTGACCAACGAAGAAATTCCGCCTCGTGACATTGAAGGCAACTTCCGCGCCCTTCTTGAAGCTGCCCCGGATGCGATTGTAGTAATCGACGAGGGCGGCGAAATTACTCTTGGCAATGCCCAGATTGAAAATCTGTTCGGCTACTCACGATCAGAGTTGATCGGCAAGTCCGTAGAGTGCCTCATTCCCGAACGCTTTCGTGGCCAACACACACGCGACCGAACGAGCTTCTTTGCCCATCCGCGTCTACGCCCGATGGGCTCCGGGCTGGAACTGATTGGATTACGAAAAGACGGAAGCGAGTTCCCGGTAGAGATCGGCTTGAGCCCGCTCGCGACCGAAAAAGGCACATGTGTCATCGGCGTCATCCGTGATGTATCCGAGCGTAAGCTGTCCGAGGCGGTGAATAGAAAACTAAGCGATCAACTTGACGCAGCCCTTCGTGATAAGCAGGCTCAAGAAGAAAGAGCCCAACTGGCTGCTGTCCTTGAGGGCTCCGAAGACGCGATTGTCGGGTTCGGGCTGGACGGCGTTATCACCTTCTGGAACCAGGCAGCTACGCGGCTCTATGGGTTTTCCGCGGAAGAAGCGATTGGCCACGATCTCTCAATCATCGTGCCGCCAATCCGTGCGAACGAGCTTACTGAGGTTCTGAACACAGTTGCGGCTGGGGAGCGAATCCATCAGCTTGAAACGGTTCGGCTTCGGAAAGGCGACGGTCTGGTGGATGTCTCACTCAGCGTGTTTCCCGTTGCCGGAAAAGACGGAAAGGTCATCGGCGGCTCCAAAATCGTCCGCGACATTACCAGCCGCAAACGCATGGAAGCGGCCCTGCGGCGAAGCGAAGAACGATTCCGGCTGGTGGCGGGTGCGACCAAGGACTTGATTTGGGATTGGGGTGGCGGGGGCGTATGGCGCAGTAAGAGCTTCTGGGAACACTTTGGGTATGCGCCGAAAGAGACGGAACCCAATGTCGATGAGTGGCTGGACACGCTTCATCCCGAAGACCGGGATCGTGTATGGAACGGCTTTCACACGGAATTAGCGCGGCACTCTGAGTCGTATGAAGTTGAGTATCGTTTTCGACGGGCCGATGGCTCCTACGCCGTGGTGTTGGATCGCTCACTCATCGTTTATGACGAAACTGGACAACCGACACGGGCGATCGGAGCCATCACGGACCTGAGTGATCGTCGTGAGCTGGAGGAGCAGTTCCGGCATGCGCAGAAGATGGAAGCTGTGGGGCGGCTTGCTGGAGGTGTCGCCCACGATTTCAATAATCTTCTTATGGTAATCACCGCTTATACCGAGATCATGCGGGAGCCGCTCAGTCCAGAAAACGCACTTCAACATAATCTAGATCAGGTACGAAAGGCCGCTGGAAGCGCTGCTTCCCTGACCAGACAATTGCTGGCATTCAGTCGCAAGCAGGTTCTTCTGGCGCGCATCATCGATCTGAGTGCCGTAGTAGACGACAGCGTTAAGATGATCCGGCGCGTGATAGGCGAAGACATCGAGTTGAACGTTTCGCTCGAGAAGCACTTGTGGGCGGTGAAGGCCGATCCGGTACAGATTGTTCAGGTTTTGATGAATCTATGTGTGAATGCACGGGACGCGATGCCCAACGGTGGCGAGTTGGGAATTGAAACCTCCAATGTCTCTATGGATGTCGATGCCGCGAGGAAACGGCCTGCTTTTGTTCCGGGCAATTACGCTTCTCTGGTTGTGCGCGATACCGGAGGTGGAATGACGAAGGAAGTCCAAGCCCGCCTTTTTGAGCCATTCTTTACCACCAAGGAACCGGGAAGAGGAACTGGGCTCGGACTATCCACCGTATTCGGCATTGTCAAGCAGAGCGGTGGATACATTTGGATCGATAGTGAACCTGGCCGGGGCAGTTCCTTTGCCATCTATTTTCCTGCGGTCGATTCGCCCTTGACGACGACGATCACGCCAGAGATCAAAGACGGCGAAGGGCGGGGCGAGCAGATTCTGCTGGTTGAGGATGATGAAGCACTGCGTGAGTCGATTTCCACGTATCTCAATCTCCATGGATACGAGGTCCTGAAGGCGTCGGATGGAACCGAAGCACTTCATATCGCGAGCCAGTACAGCGGAACGATTCAGGCACTCATCGCGGACATGATCCTGCCCAAACTGAGTGGTGCAGAACTCGCTCGGGAGGTCGCTAAGATGTGTCCGCAGGTAGTAACTCTCTACATGTCTGGCTACACGGATCGAGACTTGGATTATGACCCGACGAGTTCAAGGACGGGATTCCTGCAGAAACCCTTTTCTCTCCAAACCCTCCTGCAAAAGCTGCGAGAGATGATTGCGGCGCGAGGGTGATAGGCTGCTGCTGGTGAACCGTCAGTCGGATGCGAGCGGACGGTTTTGTTGACGAGAACGCCCGGCTCGAACGGCGGGGAACCGCAACACCAATCGCCCACGCAACACGCCGCGTCCCGAACGCATGTTCGTTTATTTGCCGCGCACATCCCAGGATTCCTCTAAAGACGGTCATCCTCCATTGCGAATCGGGAGAATGGCGCCCTTCGCTAGTTCCAGATTCTGTACTCCTGTACGGATTTGGTAACCGATCAGCGGGCATTCCCGAGAAGTGAGAACGGCATTCCAGCCAAGCTGGCACAAATCAAAGCACTTAGATCCGCTTCTTGGGTTGGAGTTGGTGTGGCATGGAAATTGCTCCACTAAGACTAAGAACTGACATGGGCTAGGCGCACGAAAAGCCGGGGGGATATGCACACTCCAGAACCAAAGTTGTCTGTGGCAAGCCAGAATGACAAGGAGATCGCAGGTGGAATGGCTCACGACTGCGACGATCTTCTCATGGTGATTTTGGGACATGCGGAGCTATTGGCAATGGGAAATCTCTCTCCGGAGACTCGGGCGAATTACATAGAACGCATAGAATCCGCAACCAGGCAAATCCGCGACAGAATAGACCGCGGCTCTCACTCGCAGGTGGCTCGCGATTAAACGAAGGCACTCGTGCTGTGCCTCTGATTTCTGTGTTGCGATAAACCATCCAGAAGGTTACAAGGACGGCCAATGAGAGATTCGCAAGAAATTCCGACAACAAAGAACTCTCTGAGACCTGCAATATCAGAAGTCAATCAGAGCGACCGAGAGATTCGGAGATTACGCATTTTTCTCCTGGTTCTGATGTTCGCGGAAGTGATCGCCGTATTTGTGCCAAGAATCTTCAGCCGGTGGAGGGGCGAGTTTGGGTTTCTCCCCCAGGTACTAATCGGGTTCGTTGTATTGGCCCTGATTCTCAGTCTGCATCTTGCCGCACAGCGAAGGGTGCTGCGCGAAGTCGCCGCGGCCCTGGTTGCCGCCAGTTCGTATGTCAATAGGCTGGAGCAGATTTCCCTGATTGATTTGCCAACGCAGTTGTTCAACCGGAGATACCTCGACGAATTGTTCAATCATCAGCTCAAGTGGGTAAACCGTAGCGGCAAGTCGGCCACACTATCGCTGTTTGAGGTTCTTCCCAATGAACAGAAAGCGGCGGCAGAAGAGCTTGTTATCGAGGCGGCGTTCATCCTGCGGTCGAATTTTCGCGGCTCTGACTTTGTTGTACGCTACTCCACCGATCAGTTCCTTGTGGTGCTGCCGGATACGAACGAGCAGCAGGCGCAGATCGCTCTGAGTCGATTGATCGACAAGGTAGACCACTGGAACGTTGCCAACGAAAAGTGGAAGCTGGCATTGCGGCTTACCTTGAGTACTTGTCCTCCGGACGGGAATCTGTGGGAGAAGCTCAGGGAGATAGAGGAGAGGATGCGAAACAAGTCGGATCCCGAAGTTCGGACGCTTATTCCACTTGAGTCCGCTGGATATGAGGCGAATGAACTTCTCCCTCAAGAACATCTCGTCCAATAGCTGTTCGTGAGAGGAGGTGCATGGAGTGTCGAAAGGCGAATGCGAATGTGTCAGCAGAATCGCAGGGACGAGGCGCACGGTATTCTTTTTCGGTTGACGCCCAGGACCCCGGTGCATCGCGGGTGGGCTGCGAGTCGTGGAATCTGTAAGTAGTTTTCAAAAGACAGTAACCGATGGTGGCAGATTACCTCCTGATCCGGGCGCAGTCGGCGACGACTGCGCCCACTTTTTCATCACTCCGTCGAGGTCGGGAGGAGGGGGCGAATACAATGCTCGTTGCGGATTTACAGGAACTAACCCGCCAACATGTTTTTGCCGCGATAAAATCCCGGCAGATTACACAGCGCGCTCTGGGAGAGCTTGCTGGGATACGACAAGCTCATATTTCGAACTTTATTCGCGGCAGACGCCGTCTCAGCATGGATGGAATGGACGCTATCCTTCAAGCGCTGGGGCTCGACGCAAAGAGCTTAATTGCGATATCTGAGCATACGACGCCGTCTCAAAACAACTGTTCAACCGCGCTGGAGAGTGTACCGCTCATCCAGCACAGGGCTGCGATGAGTCCGACCTTCGGCAAGGATGAAATTCTCGATGAGTTGGGATACGCCAATACTCTGTTGCGACCCTTCAGCGTGGAACCAACCCATGCGCGGACGCCGTGGATTCGCTTCATTGCCATCCGGGCGGATGCGGCTCTGGCCGCTCCTATGTACCCGAGATTCGAGAAGGACTCAGTCCTCCTGGTAGATCGGTATTGCTGCTCGCCGTCTGGACATTGGGGAAATGGGCCGAACCTCTATCTGGTTCGCAAGGGCGAAGCGGTGATGGTTCGGTGGGCGGAGATGACGGACGACTTGCTATGTCTGCGCCCTGATCGCGGCGAGTACCCGCTGGAGTTCATCTCTGTTGACCGGAAGAACCCGCTTACCTCCTGCATTGTGGGGCGCGTGGTTCACATCGTTACTGAACTTCACGACCCGGCGCCAATGCGTCTTTCCGTGTTACAGCTGCCGGCCGCAAAGCTCGACCGGTCAAGCCTGTATCCACAGCATCCGGCAAATCCGATTTCCGCGCCTGCAGTACAACCTGCGCCTTGAACTTCTCAGGGAAACGCAGCACAGGTGTTGTGAAGTTGGAGATTGTCGCTAACGGAGAAAGCGGATCTCAGAATTTGTGCCGAGTTTCCTGGGCTGATCGGTGCTCCGGCACTCTTCGGACAGTTCCAGAGACACGCCAAAGGATTCGGAGTGTATGTTGACTCGATTGCGGCCAGCTGCCTTGGCCGCATACAGTGCTCGGTCGGCGGCGGCTATCAACTCGTCGCCGGTCCGGCTATCCTGAGGAAAAGTCGCAACCCCAAATGACGCCGTCACCGCGATCTGCGACGCGCCGAAGGAGACTGGAGCGGCAGCGATCGCGGTACGCAACTGTTCCGCCCGTTCGCCGGCGTTTCCTCCAGACATTTGCGGCAGAACCAGCAGAAACTCCTCACCGCCGTAACGACAGTAGATATCGCTGCCGCGCACCTGCTGCTTCAATAGATCGCCGAAGGTTCGCAGGATTTCGTCACCACCCAGATGTCCGTAGCGGTCATTGATTGCCTTGAAGTCGTCGAGATCACACATGATCACGCTGACCGGATGACGATTACGCTCGGCTAGGATCAACTCCCGACTCAGGGAGTCTTCCAGGTAGCGGCGGTTGTAGAGGCCGGTCAGCGGGTCATGCGTCGCCTGTTCACGCAGTTTTTCCTGCAAGGCCTGCACCGCGCGCTCGGAGCGGGTGCGGTCCGTAACGTCCATGACCAAACTCATCAGCTCCGGCGTGCCGCCGATTTCCATGGCGCTGCCTTGAATCTCAACGTCGATCACGGCGCCATTTTTGCGTAACGCGCGGATCACGTACTCAACCTGACCCACCTCGCCGCTGAGCCGCTTGCGGATTTGCTCTGCGACAATTGGGCGATCATTCTCGGTCGCGATATCAAAAGGCCCCAGCTCCCGGACTTCTTCTGCGCTGTAACCGAAAATCTCGTCAAACTTGGCATTGGAGTAGCTGAACTTCCCATCCCTGCTGATGGCAATGCCGACCAGGGACTGGCTCACGAGTCCGCGGAACCGGGCCTCGGACTCGCGCAAGGCGCGAGTGATTTTCTCGTTCTCGCGCAGTGCCGCGTCCAGTTCCGCGGTGCGGCTACGTACCTGCCCCTCCAGTATGATCGCGGTCTGGAACAGGCTGAAGTCGGAGCTTTGGGCACTGGTGCTGCGTTCGGCACGATCCATCAGCGCCTGGATCATCTTGTTTAAGCGGATGATTTCGGACTTGCAAGCCTGCTCATCCGGGGCAGCGCCTGGCAACTGGGAATCAGACACCGACCGCCTCCGTTGAATCCGTTCCGATCGCAATGCCGACGAGCGTCTGATTGACGTGTACGCCGTGGAACTGTTCCCCGTAGGAATTGAATCCTATGGTGTTGTTTCGCTGAAAAATCTTACCCACGCGATCTGCGATGGAAGCTTGTGAAATCTCCAGCTTGCGGAGAATACAGTCGAAGGCGAGCACGAGTTGTGGCGGACCGATTTCGGCGCGTATCTCCATAAATGCCTGCTCCAGGTTCTCCACAAGGTCTACACCCTTCACCACCCGAAGCACCAGTCCGTTCTCGATGGCGCAGAAAAAAGTCAGGCTCCCGTCGGGATTGGCTTTTTGGATTGAACGCACGTAGTTGGTACCATCGATCAACACCACGACCGGCCAAGCTGCGAAGCGTTTAGGGGCAAGATCGTGCGCATCAATGCCCAGGATTCGCGCGTACTCCTGGGCCGCCGGCACTCCGTTGATTTCCTTCACGATACGAAGGTCAGGATCGGCCTCGGTGACGACCAGCCTTTCGCCCGTGGCGACAAAGTGCTGCGTCTTGAAAAGGTTGAATGGCAATCGAGTGGAGGCCAGAATCAGGACGGCGCTATCGGAGTGAAAGCTTCCCTCGAAATAGACATGGGTGCAGCCAAAATTCACGCCGTCACCCGCCGAGCCTCCGACCAGCGGGAGGCTGCCCAGCGCGGTCTGCAACGCGCGCGTTACCGGCTCTTCGCGCATCGACAAGCCATCGATCAGGAGCAGCGCAAAGCTGTTATTCGTCTCCACTCGATGCGTCTGACTTTCCAACCGCTGCAACAATTCCTGGACGATGGACTGACCGGTGGCCATCTTGAATTCCCGCAGGGAGTCGATGCGGCCGCTTACGGCATTAAAGCAGTTGGCCGGAAAGCTGGCCCCGGCAAGGCTGTGTTCGCGGTAACCGGCAGGGCCGATTTCCCCGGCCGTGCTGCAACCCACGACTTGCACCCCGGCAAACAAATTTCTCATTTCCTTCGCGAGCACCTCCAGGTCATACCCGCTGGAGCAGAAGAAGATCACCAGCGCCATGTCCGGCTGCGTCACCCCGGCGTGAAATTCGCGAGCTGCCTGGCGCGCGTCAGTCGAACACGATTGGGCCCTGCGTATGCTGATCTGGTCGCCCATATTGGTCTCCTGTTTACGCCTCGCCTGGGCCAGCGGACAACCCCGAACTCAAGCCGGGCAATGCTGAACCTGGCGATCACCCTCGCCGAAATGATCACGCACCGATGCTCCAATGGTAAACTCTTCCTCCGCAGCGACCCGCAACTTCAACCATTGTTCTTCCGGAATACGGAGGAATGCCTCGACTGCGGCAGGGTCATACTGAGTGCCGGAGCAGCGAATAATCTCTTTCCTGGCATTCGCAAAAGATGTGGCCGGGCGATAACAACGATCGGAGATGAGGGCATCCAAAGTATCCGCGATGGTAAAAAGGCGAGCGCCCAAAGGGATGTTCTCGCCCTCCAGCTGATCGGGATAGCCACTCCCGTCCCAGCGTTCGTGATGATGCCTGACGATCTTCGCCACTCCACGCAGAGAATTTATGGAACCCAGGATACGAGCGCCGGAGACCGCATGCAGCTTACACTGCTCAAACTCTTCCGCGGTCAAGGAGCCCGGCTTCAGCAGGATCGAGTCCGGAACGGAAATCTTGCCGACGTCATGGAGCAGGGCGGCGCTCTCGAGTTCGCTCATGAGTTCGACCGGGTATTTCACCGCTTCGGCGAGGCACGCGGTATAGGCGCGTACGCGGAAGGAATGCGCGCAGGTCTCGTGCTCGCGCGCATCCAGAGCCGCGACCAGGGCTTCCAGACTCGAACGCTCGGTGACTTCCAACTTGGCGAGCGCCTCGCGCAGCCGCAGGGACTTCTCCTCGACTTCGGTACTCATCAAATTCAGGCGCGTTGCAATCCGCCGCTGATTCCTTAATGCTCGATATGCCGTGTCCAGGGCATCCAGAAGTTCTGCCCGGCTGAAGGGCTTTTGAAGGAAGCCGGCGGCCTGCAGACGAAGCGCTGTAATCACATCCGGAAGTTCGGGCCTGCCTGTCATCACAACGAAGGCAACGTCCCTCTGCTGTGCCCGTATCTTTTTGATGAGTTCCAGTCCGTGTACTCCGGGCATATACATATCGCAAATCACAACGTCAAAGTCGTGTCCAGCCAGGCAACTCACAGCGCTTTGGACGCTGCCACATTGCACGATCTCGCAGGCGTAGTCATTCAGTAAGCCGGCAATCGCCGATCGCACGGCATCCTCGTCATCAACCAGCAGAACTCTAGGACCGGGATGCATCGTACCTCCTTGGCCGTAAACCCGGCCAGATAAGCGGGCTCCGGCAGATCAAAGCGTCTTGCGAATGCTGAGTCGGGCGGATACTATTCCGCATCTGGCGCAGGCTCTGCTTCGCAATCGGCAAGCACAAGCCGGAGGTTGCCCTCGTTGGTTGCGTACTGCAGTGCCGTGCGCAACTCGACTTTGCCGCCCCGAACCAGTTTTTCCAGTTCTCCATCGAAGCACTGCATTCCATCCTGGTCTCCGTCCCGGATCGCATCCAACAAACTCTTCCCCTCGCGTTCCCCCTGTTCGACATAGGAACGGGTTCGCAGGGTCGATTTCAAGATCTCAAAGATGGCAACCCGCCCCTCTTTATCCCGTCGTGGAAGCAATTTCTGCGCAATGAAGTAGCGGAACGTAGCCGCCAACCGGGTGCGGATCGGTCCCTGTTCGGAAGGAGGGAATGCGCCGACAATCCGCTCCACGGTCTTTGCGGCATCGATGGTATGCAGCGTTGAAAGCACCAGGTGTCCAGTTTCCGCCGCTGTCAGCGCGATCTCGATGGTTTCCTTGTCCCTCATTTCACCCACCAGGATCACCTTGGGCGCCTGCCGCAGGGCCGCCCGCAAAGCCGAGGTAAAGCTGAACGTGTCGGTGTGGAGTTCGCGCTGGTGGATGGTCCCTTTCTTGTGAGGATGCACAAACTCGATGGGATCTTCGATGGTGATGATGTGGTCGGCCCGCGTGGAGTTGATCAAGTCGATGATCGCGGCCAGGGTCGAGGATTTTCCCGACCCGGTGGCGCCGGTCACCAGCACGGCACCCGTTCTGAGCAGTGCGATATTCTTTAACTCCGCGGGTAATTGCAGTTCCTGAAATGTCGGGATGTCGCTCGCGATGACCCGCATCACAATTGCGAGGCTTCCTCGCTGGCGGAAGATGTTCACGCGAAAGCGGCCCACCTGAGAAATGCTGTAGGAAAGGTCGGCGGAGCCCTCGTCTTTCAGCGATTGCGCCGCAATGCGGTTTTCTCCCATGAGGTCGGCGGCGATTCGTGCCGTGTCCTTTGGCGTGAGCACATTCAGTCCGGCGATGCCCAGAGTCATTAACCGGCCATTTCTTTCCACCTGCGGCAAGCGCCCAGGGGAAAAGATCAAGTCGCTTACTCCGCGGGAGCTGTTTACCATCGCGGTAATTAGCGCCGGAGTCGCCAAGGGCATATCGGTGGCGGCAGGTAGCGAATTGACCAGGGACGCTGGGGCTGAAGCCATGCCATTATCACTTGCACGGAACATGCCAAAGGCGTGCGAAACGTAAGTAGCTGTTTTGATTGAAGCTTTGATTGGTTCGATTTCCCCGCCGCACAACTTTGGGACAGCCGTGGTCTGTATTCTGGAATCAGGACCGGAGGTATCTCTCGAAGGCCCGGCGACAGGGCAGGGAAGCGCGGTGTTATGATGTCGTCGTTATGTTGTATTGCTTGATCTTCGCGTAGAGTGTGCTGCGAGGAATTCCCAGCTTGCCTGCGGCTTGATCCACCTTCCCGCTTACACGCTGCAGGACAAGCGCAATGTGACGGCGCTCCAGTTCCTCGATGGTTAGATCGCCTCCGGGCTCAATCCCAGGCTGCATCCTCGGCGCTGCAATCGATTGAAAACTCAAATCAGAGCCCTGTATGACCCCGCCATCGCACAGCAATGCGGCTCTCTCCAGAACGTTGCGCAACTCACGGATATTTCCCGGCCAGCTATAACTCTGCAAGGATTGCATGACGCCGTCCGCCAGATGCAGGCTGTCGCGATTCAGGTCGCTCTGAAGATGCTTGAGGAACCAACCTACGAGGACTGGAATGTCTTCGATTCGCTCGCGGAGCGGCGGAATCCTCAGCTGGATGGTGTTGATACGGAAGTACAGATCGCTACGAAACTTGCCCTCGGCCACCAGAGTGGCCAGGTTGCGGTGCGTGGCGGCAATGAGTTGGACGTCAATCATGCGGTTCCGTACGTCGCCAACCCTGCGAATCTGTTTATCTTCCAGCGCTTTTAACAGCTTCGGCTGAATGCACGGGTCCATGTCGCCGATTTCATCGAGAAACATGATTCCGCGATGAGCTACTTCCATCATGCCGACCTTAGCCGTGACGGCCCCGGTAAACGCTCCCTTTTCATGACCGAACAGTTCGCTCTCCAACAGCTCACGGTTCAGTCCAGCGCAGTTCATATCCACGAAAGGCTCGTTGGAACGCGATCCATTCTCGTGCATCCAGGAGGCCAAAACGCCCTTGCCTGTCCCCGTCTCACCCTCAATCAAAATCGAGCGATTACAGTTGAGAAGCCGGCCTACCGCTTTTTCCAGGGAACTCATCGCGGCAGAAATGCCCAGAAACGGGTTTCGCTTATACCTCTGCCGGTTCACTTGACCGGCCAACTGCTTTCGCTTCTGACGGCGATTCTCCAACACGCCTTCCAGCAACTTGGAAAGTACCGACATCTCCACCGGCTTCGGAAGGAACTGCTCAGCCCCGTCCTTGATGATGCGCACAGCCAGATCGATGGTGCCGTGGCCCGTGATCACGATCACCGGCAGGGAGGAGTCGATGGAATGGACCTGTCGGAGCAACTGCGTGGCGTTTGTGTCCGGGAGTTCGTAATCCATCACCACGGCATCTGGCAGGTTCGCTTCCAGTGCCCAGAGACAAGCCTGCCCGTTGCCGGCCTCCCGTACCAGATAGCCTTTGGTCTCGAGATAAGCGCGAATCGCCCCCCGTAGCGGCTCGTCGTCGTCCACGACCAGTATCTGCAGCTCAGACATTGCGTGTCGCGCCAATCGCCGCAGATTTTAGGGCCAAACTATTTCGTGACGTGATCATGAGGGTCAAGTCTACAGTAAAACTCACCAGCGTCCCGAAATGGCAGCCGTATTCGTGTTCCCTTTTTCGAACTCTGATCCACGGAGTCTGAAGCATTTCGCGCGTCTCGGACGGAAGCCAATCTCGATGGCGATAGCCAATTCTTAGTCTCTGAGCGGGTGCTCCGCCTTCGACGGACTGTTCGTTGCCGCCCTGATTGCGACGCGCAGAGTTGGCACGCCGCTGGGGAGTCTCGGAGAGCTGGGTTCGTAACCACACCCGACGAGGTTGCAAGGAGAGGATTTCTCACCGTACACTGAGGGCGAATCCCGTATTTGCGAGGCGCCACGGCATAGCAGAAGCCGGTGGCACCTGCCAAGCAATCCGCGGAGCGCAGCTGCACGGATTGGATGCAAAATGGCCCCGTAGCTCAGATGGATAGAGCAGCGGTTTCCTAAACCGGAGGTCGGCAGTTCGAATCTGCCCGGGGCTACCAGTTTCTTCGGACGGAAGTGTGCATCGTGTCTGCCATGCGACAGAACGGCATGGGAAGTTATGATTTAAGCGACAGATGCCGTGACAGCTCAGCGTGATTCAGTTACACTTCTTTACAATTCCTAATAGCTTAGAGCTAATTGTGAGCTGTTGCAGGAGCAAGCATGATCCTCCTTTGCGTTGACGACGAGCCCATCGGACTACGAGTCCGCAAGATGCTGCTGGAGCGCGAGGGATACGAGGTGCTCACGGCCCTGAGCGGGCCCGAAGGTCTGAAGCTATTTGAGGCCAATACCATCGAGGCCGTGGTGCTGGACTATTCGATGCCGGGGATGAACGGCGACGAGGTTGCCGCGGTGATGAAGAGTCTGAAGCCCGAGGTGAAAATTCTCCTGCTCTCAGCCTACGTGGATCTTCCCGACGAGGCCCTGAAATATGTGGACAGGAGAGCGGTGAAGGGCGTGTCGCCGACCGATTTCCTGACGGAGTTGAAAAAACTTCTAACTTGTTAGAAGCGGCGTTCTGGTTCATTCTGGTTGCAGCCCAATAAATCCTCAACGGAACGGTTCAATGTCAGAAGTGGAAGATAGTCCCCTTCATCGGCCCTACCTTCGCTTCGCGTTCGCGGCGCTGATCGTGGCGGCGGCAATTCTGCTGCGCCTGGCGATTGTGCGATTGATCGGAGCCGAACTACCCCCCTTCATTACGTTTTACCCCGCCGTGATGGTGGCCGCGCTGCTGTGCGGTTTTGGCCCCGGCCTGCTGGCCACCGTGCTGTGCGCACTTGCGGCGGACTATTGGATTTTGCCTCCGCGCGGAAGCTTTGTAATCGCAAACCCGGCAGAGGCCATCGCTCTGGCATTTTTTTCCTCCATGGGGGTCTTCCTAAGCTGTGTGGCCGAGGCCCATCGCCGCAGCCAGCAGAGGGTTGCTGCGCTCGATCGCGAGTTGGCCCTGCATGAGAGCCGGGAGGAACTGCGCCGCTCGGAAGAACAGTTTGAAACCTTGGCCAACGCCATTCCGCAGCTGTGCTGGATGGCCAACGCGGACGGCTGGATCTTCTGGTACAACCAGCGCTGGTATGGCTACACGGGTACGACTCCCGAACAGATGGAAGGCTGGGGCTGGCAGTCGGTGCACGATCCGGAGGCCCTGCCAAAGGTGATGGCGCGGTGGCAGGGCTCGATTGCCACGGGCGAGCCGTTCGACATGGTCTTCCCGCTGCGCGGCGCCGATGGGGAGTTTCGTCCGTTCCTGACGCGCGTGATGCCGGTGAAAGACGCCGACGGGAAGATCGTGCGCTGGTTTGGAACCAACACCGATATCAGCGAGCAGAAACGGGCTGAAATCGAGCTGCGGAAGAGCAAGGAGCGGCTCGACCTCGCGGTGGAAGTGGCGGGCCTGGGCGAATGGGAACTGAACCTGAAAGACCATACTTCCGTGCATTCGCTGCGGCACGGCGAGATCTTCGGCTATTCATCCCCGCCTCTGGATTGGAGCTATGAGAAGTTTCTCGGACATGTGCTGCCCGAACTGCGCGACGCGGTCGACCGGCAGATCCATTCGGGCAGCAGCTGGTCGGTGGAGACGAAGATCCGCAGAGCGGACGGCGAGGTGCGCTGGATCTGGGTCCGCGGCCGCCGCCGGGTGAACGATGCGGGCCAGGTGGTGCGCATGTTCGGTGTGGTAACGGATATTACCGAGCGCAAGCAGGCGGAAGAGGAGCGGGCGCGGCTGGCCGCCATCGTCGAATCCTCCGGCGACGCCATCATCAGCAAGGATCTGAACGGCATTGTTTCGAGTTGGAACCAGAGCGCGGAACGGCTCTTCGGCTACTCGGCGCAGGAGATGATCGGCCAGCCGATCACGCTCATCATTCCGCACGAGCGCCTGGCTGAGGAGACGGAATTTCTGGAGCGGCTGCAGCGCGGGGAGTGCATCGCGCATTACGAAACGGTGCGCGTCGATAAGCAGGGACGGTCCATCGACGTGTCGGTTACGCTTTCGCCGGTTTGCGACTCGACCGGAGCCGTCGTTGCAATTTCCAAGAGCGTGCGCGACATCACCGAATGGAGGCAGGCGCAAGAGGCGCTGCGCTCCAGCCAAGCCACGCTGCAAGGGGTGGTCGGCTCGGCGATGGACGCGATTATTTCAGTGGACGACGCGCAACGCATCGTGGTGTTCAATCAAGCGGCGGAAAGCATTTTTCAGTGTGCGGCATCGGAAGCAGTCGGTTCGACTCTCGACCGTTTCATTCCACAACGGCTGCGCGAGGCGCATCGCGAACACCTCCAGCGCTTTGGAAGCCAGGGGGTCACCAACCGTTCGATGACGTCGCCGGGGATGCTCGTCGGCGTGCGTTCCAATGGGGAAGAGTTTCCGATCGAGGCCACGATCTCGCAGGTACAGGCAGCCGGGCAGACGCTGTACACGGTGATCCTGCGCGACATTACCGAGCGCATGCAGGCGGAAGAGGTTCTGCGGCGCCAGGCGGAGATGCTTCGGCTCTCCTTTGACGCCATCATCGTATGGCGGCTCGGGGGCAGTATCGAGAGCTGGAACCGCGGCGCGCAACAGCTGTATGGCTATGACGAATCCGAGGCGCTGGGCCGCGTGACCCACGAACTGCTCGGGACCATCCATCCGGCGCCATGGCTGGAGATTGAGGCGGCGCTGCACCGCTTCGGGCACTGGGAAGGCGAACTGCGTCACATCACCAAAGATGGACGCGAGGTCACGGTTGTGTCCCGGCACCAGCTCATCGTGGGCAGCGACGGCGTGGAGCGGATCCTGGAGACCAACCGCGACATGACCGAGCACAAGCGGGCGGAGCAGGCGTTGCTGGCCAGCGAGCATCGCTGGGCGACTACCCTGCAAAGCATCGGCGACGCGGTGATTTCAACCGACAGCGACGGCTATATCGATTTCATGAACGAGGTGGCACAGAAACTGACGGGGTGGACGCTGGAGGAAGCCAAGGGCAAAGAGCTGACCGTGGTCTTTGACATCATGCAGGAAGTGACACGAATCCGGCCGGAGAGCCCCGTGGCCAAAGTGATCCGGTTAGGCCAGATCGTCGGTCTGGCAAACCATACCGTCTTGATCCATCGCGACGGCAACGAGATTCCCATCGAAGACAGCGCCGCACCCATCCGCGACAGCCAGGGACAGATGGAAGGGGTGGTGCTGGTCTTCCACGATTGCCTGGAGCAGCGCAAGGTGGAGGCGGCATTGCGCAGCAGCGAACGGCTGGCGACGACCGGAAGGCTGGCCGCCACGATTGCGCATGAGATCCATAACCCGCTGGATGCGGTGGGCAACCTGCTGTTCCTGATTCGCGAGGAGGCCAAGGAGGAGAGCACGCGGGAGTACGCTTCCATGGCCAGCGGCGAACTGGCGCGCGTGACCCAGATGACGCAGCAGATGCTCGGCTTTCAGCGCGAGGCGACGCGGCCGATGGCGGTAAAGATCGGCGAACTGCTGGAAAACGTGGTGGCACTGTACGACCGGAAGATCAAGACGGCGGGCATCCGCCTGGAGCAACAGATCGATCATGACCTCCGCATTGTTGCGTTGCCGGGAGAGCTGCGGCAGATCTTTGCCAACCTGCTGGGCAATGCCATTGAAGCGGTTGGCCCGCGGCGCGGCACGATAACCCTGCGCGCCTACCCCTCGCAAGACCGCCGGCGCGGGCTGCCGGGACTTTGCATAGTTGTGGCGGACAACGGCCCCGGCATCCCGCCAGGGGTGCGCAACAGAATCTTCGAGCCGTTCTTTACCACCAAGGGCGAGAGCGGCACCGGACTGGGGCTGTGGATCACCTCCGACATACTGCGGAAATACGATGGCACGATGCGGCTGCGAAGCTGCACGCATCCGGAGCGCTCCGGGACATGCTTCTCGATCTTCCTCCCATTCCAGATTCATTCCGAATCGACCCCGCGCTCCTAGGGGCCCCGCGGGCGGAGCCGGCCGGGGGATTCGGCTTCGGTTTGGCGCTGAATCGGGCTATAATCGGGAGGTGCCTAAATATTCAATAGTTGTACCCTTTCACAACGAGCAGGACAGCGTCACCGAACTCTACGACCGCCTGAAGGCGGTGATGGAGCAGGTGGGCGAGAGCTTTGAGCTGGTGTTTGTGGACGACGGCTCGCGCGACTCCACGTTTCCCCTGCTTGGACAGATTGCCGCCGTGGACAGCCGCGTGGTGGTGGTGAAGCTGCGCCGTAACTTCGGACAGACTTCGGCGCTGGCCGCTGGCTTTGACCATGCGCAGGGCGAGTTTATCATCGCCATGGACGGCGACCTGCAGCACGATCCGGCCGAGATTCCCAAGTTCGTGGCCAAGCTCAACGAGGGCTACGACATTGTGAGCGGCTGGCGGGAGAAGCGCATCGACAACCTGTGGCTGCGCCGGATTCCTTCGCGCTGCGCCAACTGGACGATGTCCAAGCTGAGCGGCGTGCCGCTGCACGATTTCGGCACCACCTACAAGGCTTACACGCGCGAGCTGATTGAAGACATTCCCCTCTACGGCGAAGGACTGCACCGCTTTATTCCCGCGCTGGCCTCCTGGTATGGCGCCAGGATCTGCGAGGTGCCCATCGTCAATATCGACCGCGGGGATGGCAAGTCGCACTATGGGATTTCGCGGACGGTGCGGGTCTTCTTCGATCTGATTACGATCCGCTTCCTGCTCAAGTACATGATGCGCCCGCTGCACTTTTTCGGCGGCATCGGCATGAGCGGCATTGGAACCGGATTGCTGGTGGCGCTTTACATGGTGGCGGAGAAGATCTTCCGGCACGTGAATGTGATGGACGCGCACGGGCCGCTGCTGGTCTTTGGCGCGGTCATGCTGGTGGCGGGCGTGCAGATGCTGGCGCTGGGACTGCTGGGCGAATTGCAGGTGCGGCACTTCCATGAGCCCCGCGCCGGGCAGCCATACCGCGTGGCCAAGGTCCTCCGCACCGAGACTGGCGAAGAGCGCGAACTTCACGGTTAGTTCGACAAAAAGTTGGACGCAATGCCTGCCTTCCGGCAGGCATTTTGCTTGGCGCCAACTGGTGCGCCGCGGCGCGGAGGAATTACAATTACCCGCTTGGCGGAGGGTAGAACAAGTTGACCGAGAAGAAGATTCGAGTGTTTGCCACCTGCGACATTGGCCCCAGCCTGGAGCGGCTGCGCCGCCGCGGTTATGAGGTGGAAGTTTTTCCGGGGCCGGAAGCTCCTCCGCGCGAGCTGCTGCTGGAGCGCGTCCGCGGCGGAGTCGACGGGCTGATCACGACCCTGCGCGAGCGGATCGACGCAGAGCTGCTGGAGGCGGGCAAAGGCACGCTGAAGGGAATCGCACAGATGGCCGTTGGGGTGGACAACATCAGCCGCGCCGACGCCAACCGCTGCGGGATTCCGTTCACCAATACGGCCGATGTGCTGACCGACGCCACGGCGGAATTCGCGTTTGCGATTCTTCTGGCGGTTTCGCGGAAGCTGTGGTCCAGCGAGCGGCTGGTGCGTGAAAATCGTTGGGAGTACTGGCATCCGTCTCAGCCGTTCCTGGGCGACGAGGTCACGGGAAAGACGATTGCGGTGATTGGGACCGGACGGATCGGCCAGGCGATGATCGCCAAGTGCTTCGGTTTTGAGATGAACGTGCTGTGCTACAACGCCGGACGGCAGAACGAGGAGTTCGTCGCCTCGATTCGCCGGATGATGGAGCTGCGGCACGATCTGGGGCTGACGCGGCGGAGGAATTGGATTCGTTACGCGCCGCTGGACCAGTGCCTGCGCGAGGCCGACTACGTGAGCCTGCACGTGCCGCTGCTGCGCGAGGGAGAGTCGAAGTCTCCGACCTGGCACCTTATCAACGAAACAACCCTGCGGCAGATGAAGTCGAGCGCCTACCTGGTGAACACTTCGCGCGGCCCGGTGGTGGATGAGGCGGCGCTGGCGCGGGCGTTACGCGAGGGCTGGATTGCCGGCGCAGCACTCGATGTCTTCGAGCGCGAGCCGCTGCCTGCGGATTCTCCTCTGCGCGATGCGGCGATCGAGGAGCGTTGCCGGCTCTTCCATCACTTTGCCAGCGGCGGCACGGCCACCCGCCTTTCGGAAGATCCGGATGTGGGCATGGCAGGACGCTGCGTGCAGGGAATGATCGACATGCTGGAAGCCGGCGACCCGGGCAAGATGCCGTATCTGGTCAACCGGGAAGCGTTTCCGAAGCCGGCAGCGAGCGGCGATGCAATGGAGTAATGGGGTGGTGTGCTCAACCGGGATCGGGCACGTTGTAACCTGTATGTAATAAACGCAAGGATCAGGAGAAATTACCTAGTCCTGCCATCTGGAAGATCGGTTTGCCTGGCGCGATGTGGCGTGTAACTTCCACTCTGACATCGCCTTAGAATCGCGAGCAGAATGGCCCTTGATTGGCGCTGAACGTGCATCTTTCCTTCTCATTCAATGCAAGCGGAAAGGTAACCGCAGCCATGATGACCCAGCCGCAGCTCTACAAGCCTTTGGTTCTTTGCGTCGACGACAACGAAGCCATCCTCTCCGTGACCAAGCGGGCGCTGGAGTTCAAGGGATTTCGCGTACTGGCGGTGAATAACGGAGCCGCGGCCTTGGAGGCCTTTGCCGCCAATCCGGTCGATGCCGTGATTCTGGATTACGAGATGCCGGGGATGAATGGCGGCCAGGTGGCGCTGGAGATGAGGCGCATCAAACCCGATGTTCCCAAGATGCTGTTCTCCAGCCACGACTGCATTTCTTCGGAAGAGACCAAGGCGTTTCAGCGCTACTGTTCCAAGCCGGCCACTCTGATCACTTTGACGGCGGAGGTCAGAGAACTGACTTCGTACCGAAAGAGCGCATAACACCAACAGTTCCCCCAAGCTTCGGAATCAGCAGACGCGAAGCTTAGCTGCCGAGCAGCGCAAAGGCGACGATGGTTTCGCCGGGGCCGATGGCACGCTCCAGCTCGCGATTCAGCGCCGACTCCTGCTCCTCACCCTCAAGAGGGACCTCGGCTGCGGCGATCTCCTCCGGCGTGGCCGTGGTGAAGCAGAGTTCGCAGACGCCCAGCCCGCCTTCGCTGCGCACCGGAGGACCGAAGACGCGGCAGGTCATGGGGCGATGGGCGTAGAGGTCGCAGGTAAGGGTTTCCGGATCGAGGGCAGGGCAGGGCTCGTCGTTGGCGAAGTCCTCGAAAATCTCGGCGGCCTCCGGCGTCGTGTCGAGGATTCCGGTTTCCAGATCGCCGGGAAAGAATTCCGCGGTGCGTTCGAGAAAGTCGGCGGCGCGTTGCAGAATGCGCCTGGCACGTTCCGCGTCGGTCTGCACCAGTTCGTCGAGCCCCTTCTGCAGTCGCACGGCATCGAGGCGGTTGATGGCGAAGGCTCCGATGCAGCACTGCGCGCAGCCGGGGCGGCAGGCGATGTGATGGCCTCCGCGCTGATTGGCGCGCTCCAGCCAGTTGTCGAGAATGGGCAGCAGCTCGGCGTCGCGGTGGTGCAGTTCGGCTTCCGAGATCGGCTTGGCGGATTGGGTGCGGCGTGGGGTCATAAACTCAAAACTTAAAAAACTAAGCTACCGGTGAGCATTCTGCTTTCCCACCTTAGCCGCGCAAAAACGGCGCGCCGAAGGTGGGGCACCCGTCAGTATCTTCCCGTCAGTATCTTCCCGTCAGTATCTTCCCGTCAGTTTCTCCGGAGCGATCGTCGGCGCTCAACTTCAACCCGCATCAAACTACTGCTTTAACGCGGCGCTCTCCACCAGGGAACGCAAGAGCTTGAGGCCGTCCTTCATGCCGAGGACGTCTTCGCTGGCGCGCTCGGGGTGGGGCATCATGCCGAGGACGTTGCGCCCCTCGTTGCAGATGCCGGCAATGTTTTCCAGCGATCCGTTGGGATTGGCTTCGGCGGTGATTTCGCCCTGGGGCGTTGCGTAGCGGAAGAGGACCTGCTCGCGCCGGTGCAGTTGTTGCAGGGTCGCGTCGTCGCAGAAGTAATTGCCTTCGCCGTGGCCGATGGGCATCTCCAGCACCTCGCCCGGAGTCAGTCCCTGGGTGAAGGCCGTGGCGTAGTTTTCCACCCGCAGGTGAACCGGCTTGCAGATGTATTTCAGGCTTCGGTTGCGCAGCAGCACTCCGGGCAGCAGGTGCGCCTCGCAGAGGATCTGAAAGCCGTTGCAGATGCCCAGGACGAGACCCCCGGCGTCGGCAAACTGCTTGACCGACTGCATGATGGGCGAGAAGCGGGCAATGGCTCCGGTGCGCAGGTAATCGCCATAGGAGAAGCCGCCCGGCACCACGATGACGTCGCAGTTCTCCAAATCGCAGGAGTCATGCCAGAGCAGAGTGGCGGGCTGGCCGCAGACTTCCTTGAACGCCCAGTAGGCATCGTGGTCGCAATTGCTTCCGGGGAAAATGATGACGCCGAATTTCATCGCAGGCTCGCAGATCCGGGTGGATGCTACACAGTGTAGCATTGCTTTGGGGAAAATTGCTCTGCAGGATTGAGCGAGGGACTATGCAGTTTCAGTACCAGGCGGACCTGACGTTGGGAGCACTGCGGCGCTGGCTGATCGCACAGTGCTTTGACTCGCTGCTGGTGAGCTGCCTGTGGCTGGTGGCGCTGTTGTGGCTGCAGGTGCCATGGGCTCCGTTGTGGGCGGTGGTGGCCGGAGGACTGCAATTTATTCCCCATTTCGGGCCGCTGATGGCGCTGTTTGGACCCGCCATGTCGATGCTGTTCAGCGGCGCGCCGCTCGGTCGATGGCTCAGCTTTCTGGGCGTCTACGCGGCCATTGCCGTGATCGATGGCTTGCTGATTCAGCCCTACCTGCTGCGCCGCCAGAATCGCGTCCCCATCTTGGCTTCGCTGCTGACGCCGATCCTGCTCGGCATCGTGATGCCCTTCTGGGGCGTGTTGTTTGCGCCGCCGCTGCTGGCGGTGATTTACGCCCACTACTATAGCAACCGTGGGGTGCCAAAGCAGAAGGCCGGGGCGGGTGAGCAGCAGTTTTCCGAACGGAGCGAAGGCATTGTGCTGCCTCCGGAAGAGCGGAAGCGAGAAGACGGGTAGGGTCGCAGGGTTGAGGGCATTGCCTCCCCACATTTGCGTCGAACGGGAGCTACGCAGCCGGGTACGCGGCAAAGAATGCCGCTCCGGCCGCGGGCGCTCGGCGACGCAGATGTGGGCCACCGGACAGTCAGGACAAAAGCAAAGGCCCCGGGGTTGAGCCCGCGGGGCCTTTGTTCCGTTACGGGAAAGGTTTAGAACTCGTTCCAGAGGTGCTGGTTGTAGACCTGGTGATGGTACTGGATCTCCTGGGTCTTGATCTGCGTTCCCAGCAGGCGGGGGCAGCGGTCGGCCGAATTCTGCTTCAGTTCGGCGTAGCGCTCCTTCACGTCATCGCCCAGCATCTTGCCGATCCACTCCGAACCACGCCACAGATCGATTGCGGTGTAGATGTTGTCCGGCAGGTAGCGGTGAGCCTGGCGCAGGTTGTCGATCTTGGCGATGTCTCCGTCGAGCCCGGTCTTGAAGACCGAGAGCAGAACCAGGTAGGGGTTGGCATCGGGAGCCACGGCGCGAACTTCGACGCGCGCGCTGCGCTCGTTGCCGAGCGGGATGCGGACCATGGAGCCGCGGTCGATGGCCGAAGCCTTGAGCTGGTTCGGCGCTTCGAAGTGCGGATCGAGACGGCGATAGGCATTGACGCTGGGGTTGAGTGCCAGGCAGATGTCCAGGCCGTGGGTCAGGATGCGGTCCACAAACTCCCAGGCTGCGGGGCTGACCTTTTCCAGGCCCTTGGGGTCCCAGAACAGGTTCTTCTTGCCTTCGCTCACCGATACATTGGTGTGCATGCCGCTGCCGTTCACGCCTACGACCGGCTTGGGCAGGAAGCTGGCGGTGTTTCCGAGGTTGTTGGCAACCTGACGGCAGATCAGCTTGTAGAGCTGGATCTGGTCGGAGGCGGCAACCACGTCGCCGTATCCATAGTTGATTTCAAACTGCGAAGGAGCGACCTCGGGGTGGTCCTTCTCGTTCTGGAAGCCCATGGCGCGCTGAACTTCGGCGGTCGTGTCGATGAAGGTGCGCAGCGGATCGCCCGGCAGGGAGTAGTAGTAACCACCGTGATCCACATACTCGAACTTGCCGCCGTCTTTGCAGTATTCCTGCTCGGCGTCACGGCCCTTGAACAGGAAGCCCTCGATTTCGTTGGCCGCGTTCAGGGTGTAGCCCTTGGACTTGAACTGCTCGTCGGCATAGCTCTTGAGCACGCCGCGAATGTCGCCGGTGAAGGGTTTGCCGTTCTTGTCGTTAATTTCGCCGAAGATCATCACCTTGCCGGTGCCGAAGATATCGGAGGGCACCCAGTAGAAGGCGGACCAGTCGAGGCCGAGGCGCAGATCGCTCTCGTGCTGCGCGGTAAAGCCGCGGATCGACGAGCCGTCGAAGGTGAGGTTGTCGGCGCTGCCCAGCAGGAACTTCTTGTCGTAATCGAGTAGGTGCAGGCGGCCTTCGAGGTCGCTGAAGAGTACGGTTACGGCCTTGATGCGCTTTTCGTCCGTAAGATACTTGAGCCGTTCTTCCTGGAGGGTGTGAGCGGCAACGCGGTTTTTCCGCTGTTCCTTAGCTTTGAGGTTGAGGTCTTCCAGTTCGTCATAGCTAAGTGTCAGAAAGTTGCGTAATTCGTTTGACATGAATCTCCTCGAAAGTGGGTGGCGAGGTTTAGATTGGCAATGCAGGTATAGGGTAATTGCAGAGAGCAGCAGCGACAATTCAAAAGAAAAATTACATGCATCGAAAGTTTTAATAGGAGGTATAAACGAAAACCGGGGGCTCTGGGGTTTGGTCTGCTCGCCGGCTGTCTTAAACACGGGCTCCGGCGGGGGATTTGGCAAGTGGTTTTCCGATGGCGGGGCGGTTTCTTTTTGTGGATTCCATTTCGTCCGATAGCGAAGAATTGAAACAAAACTCAACATTTACGCGGATCGCCATGAGGTACAAAGGAAGCATGGAAAAGCATAGGCTGCGGACGTTCATTGGAGTGCTGGCGCTGGCTGTGGGCTGTGCCGGGCTCTGGGCGCAAGCCGGCGCCCCGGTTGAGGCCGGCGCGGTGAAGCAGCTTGGTTCCATCCGAATGGTTACGGGCTCCGTGCTTTCGCTTGCAACCGACCAGGGGCCGCAGGTGACGGTGAAGGTGCAGCCGGGCGCACGGATTCTCCGCCTGGCTCCCGGCCAGATCGACCTGAAGGCTGCGAGCGTACTCCAACTGGGCGATCTCCAGGTGGGTGACCGCGTGCTGGTGCGCGGAAAGATGGACGACGACGGGGTGAGCGTGGACGCCACCGCCGTGATCGTGATGAAGCAGCAGGACATCGCCCAGCGGAAGCAGCAGGAGATGCTGGACTGGCAACGCCGCGGCGTTGGCGGCCTGGTGAATGCGGTGGACGCCCAGGCGGGGACGATTTCCATTTCCGTGAGCGGCGCCGGAGGCAGCAAAACCGTGGTGCTCACCACGAATCCGAAGACGATCTATAAACGGTACGCACCGGATTCGGTGAAGTGGGAGGACGCAACCACCGCCCGGCTCAACGATATTCATGTGGGCGACCAGTTGCGCGCCCGAGGCGATAAAAATCAGGACGGAACGCAGCTGGCAGCCGAGGAGATCGTGGCCGGAACCTTCCGCAATATCGCCGGACTGGTGACCGCCGTGGATGGCGCGCAGGGCACTCTGACGGTGGAGGATCTGGCGACGAAAAAGCCGGTTACGGTGAGAATCACCGCGGACTCGCAGATGAAGGAACTTCCCGCGCAGCTGGCGCAGGGCCTGGCCATGCGGTTGAAGAGCGGGGCTACGGCTGGGGCTACGGCTAACGCCGCGCCAGAGTCGGCGGCTGCCCCGGCGGCGGGCGAGCGGGCTCGCGGGGGAGACTTGAACCGGATGCTTTCCCGCCTGCCGGCCGTGTCGCTGGCCGATCTGCACAAGGGCGAGGCGGTGATGATCGTCAGCACCACGGGCTCGGCGGGGCAACTGCCCGCAGCCGTCACCCTGCTGGGCGGGGTCGAGCCGATTCTTTCGGCCTCCCCGACGGGCCGGGGCACGGAATCGCTGCTGACGCCCTGGTCGCTCGCCGGCGCCCCCGGCGGAGACCAGCAGTGAGCGGCGGCACAAGCAACACAGGCATCTATGACTTGCAGGAGTATGGAACGGTGCGCATTTTTATGCGATTGGCAGTCTTGGCGATTCTGTTGGGAATTCTTGCGGCGCCGGCGTTGGCGCAGACGGAAAAGAACTCCGGGAGCCTGCGCGGGCAGGTGACCGATCCCACGGGCGCCGTGGTGGTGGGCGCCGCGGTTTCGGTTACAGCTCCCGGCGGGCAGGTGCAGCACAGCGTGAGCGATAAGCAAGGCAACTACATCGTGCACGACCTGCCGGCGGGTACGGTTACGGTGGATGTGAAGGCCCCCGGCTTTGCGGCGTATCAGATGCCGAACGTCATCATTCCCGCCGGACAGACGCAACAGTTCGACATCGCGCTCGGCATTGCCGTGGAGAAGGAGCAGATCACGGTGCAGAGCGAGAGCCCAGGGGCAACCGTGGATGTCAGTCCGGAGAACAACGCCAGCGCCATCGTAATCAAGGGCGAGGATCTGAAGGCGCTCTCCGACGATCCGGACGAACTGCAAAGTGAGTTGCAGGCTCTGGCCGGTCCGGCGGCGGGACCCAACGGCGGAGAGATTTACATCGATGGATTTACCGGAGGGCAGATTCCGCCGAAATCGTCCATCCGCGAAATCCGCATCAACCAGAATCCGTTTTCCGCCGAGTACGATCGCCTGGGCTACGGACGCATCGAGATCTTTACCAAACCCGGAACCGACAAAATGCACGGGCAGATCGAGTCCCGCGGCAACGATTCGGCGTTCAACTCGCAGAACCCGATTTTGAACGCGAATCGTCCTCCCAACGAGCCGTCGATTGAGGAGCCCCGCTACTACTCCTACAACTTCAACGCCAACATCAGCGGCCCGCTCTCCAAACACAGCTCGTACTTTCTCAGCACCTTTGTCCGCGAGAACCAGAACGAAAGCATTATCAATGCAGTCGATCCCACCAAGCTCACCCTCGCGTCGGTGCCGCCCTACGCAACACTGAACGAAGCCATCGGCAATCCCAGTTCGCGCATCGACATCAGCCCGCGCTTCGACATCAGCCTGGGACAGTCGAACACCCTCACCATTCGCGACGAATTCTATCGCTCTGTGGTGACCAACGCCGGACTCAGCGCCCTGACTTTGCCGACGCTGGCCGACGACACGCACGGCTTCGAGAACACGCTGCAGGTGAGCGACAGCCTGGTGTTGAACAAAAATCTGGTAGACGACATTCGCTTCCAGTATCGCCGGATTCGCAGCCAGCAGGTGCCGTTATCGCTCGACCCAACGGTGACCGTGCAGGGCGCGTTTATGGAGGGCGGCAGCAACGCCGGAACCTCGCAGGACCATCAGGACGACTTCGAACTGCAAAATTACTTTGCCGGCTCGGCGGGCAAGCACTCGCTGAACTTCGGCGCGCGCCTGCGCTCCTATCGCGACGCGAACTACTCGGTTGCGGGCTCGAACGGCGCATACATTTTTGCGCCCAATACAGCACTCGACACATCCGCAGTTCAGAATTACGTGGCGGGCATGCCGCAGCAATATACCGTCACTCAAATCCACAATGCGGTGGCGCGCGCGATCCTCTTCGACGCGGCGCTCTTCTATCAGGACGATTGGAAGGTGAACCAGCGCTTCACCTTCAGCTATGGCGTGCGGTGGGAGTCGCAAAACCGCATCAGCGACAAAGATGACTGGGCGCCGCGCGTGGCCCTGGCCTATGCGCTCGGCAAGCAGGGACCCAATCAGAAACCCAAGACGGTGCTGCGCGCGGGCTACGGATGGTTCTACCAGCGCTTCACGGTGCCCAACACCCTGGGCTCCACGCAGGGTGTGCCGTATATCATCCAGGCGATCCACAACAACTTCCCCGTTGACAACGAGGTGCCGAACGAAGAAGGGTTTATCGTACAGAATCCGAGCTACCCAACTCCACCGCCCCTTGGCACCGGCGCGGTTACCGGGTACTCCGTCGATCCGCACTTCCACTCCGCCATCGACATGCAGGGCGGCGCAGGGATCGACCGCCAGTTGACCAAGGTGATGACCGCCAACGTGACCTATCTCTACAGCCGCGGCGTGCATATGTACCTCACCGACAATGCCAGCGCGGCGCTCAACCTCCAGCAGAACTTCCCTTCGCAACTGGACAGCTTACTTTCCGGAACCTACCAGGCTGGCTCCGTACCCGTACCGACGCAGAACGATATGCAGTTCGAGTCGGGCGGCGTCTATCGCCAGAACCAGATCATTACCTCGGTGAATGCCCGCTATACCCACTTCAGCATTTTCGCTTTCTACACCTACAACAACGCCCATGGGGACACCAGCGGCGTAAGCTATACGCCCACGGTTGCCGGCCATGCCGGTTTGGATTACGGGCGCGCCAACTTCGACGTGCATAACCGCTTTGTGCTGCTCGGCAATATCATGGCGCCGTGGCAGCTGTCCTTCGCGCCATTTCTTTCCGTCAACTCCGGAACCCCATACAACATCACCACCGGCTCGGACCTGACCGGCAACAATCAGTACAACGCGCGCCCAACGTTTGCGGCCAGTTGCAGCAGCAGCGAGCCGAACGCGGTCCCGACGCAATACGGCTGTCTCGATTCCAGTCCGGCCGGCACCGGCGAGAAGATCATCCCGTACAACCTCGGGACGGGGCCCAGCAACGTGAGCCTGAATCTTCGCGTCAGCAAGGTCATCGGATTCGGGCCGCTGACCCAGGGCGGCGGACCGGCGGGCGGCGGCGGTGGCCATCATGGGGGCGGCGGAGGACTCGGCCCGGGCGGATTGAGCGGCAATCAAGGCGGACATGGACCGATGAACGCAACCACCGCGCACAAATACAACCTCACCCTGTCGGTGTTTGCGCAGAACGTTTTCAACCATGAAAACCTTGGCACGCCAAACGGCGTCTTAACTCCTCCCACGGCGACAACGCCGAACGTCTCTCCGAATCAGTTCTTCGGCAAGTCGCAGTCGCTTGCGGGCGGTTTCTTCGGACCTTCCACGGCAGGGAATCGCAGCATCTTCCTGTCCGCTACCTTTGCGTTCTAACCGGATGAGCTGACGGCCGCGCTGCGGGTGTAGATTTGTACATGACGATTGCGGCCATGAGCCAGCCGGGCGCGTGGCCGTTGCAGTCGCAGAGCGTGTTGCGGCGCGAGGCGGTGTGCCCGCGCCAGTACGCTTGCATCTAACTCGCAGGAGATTCCAGTGGATCAAGTGGTTCTAGTAAGCGGCGCCAGCGGCGGCGCGGGCACGGTGATTGCGCAAACGCTGTTGAACCGGGGAGCCAAGGTTGCCGGAGCTTCGCGCAAAGGCGGGCAGGTGGTCACGGGGTTTCCGGAATTCTTGTCCGTCGCGGCCGACCTTGCTTCCGCCGAGGGTGCGGGCTCTGCCGTGCGTGCGGTGATCGAGCGCTTTTCGAGGATCGACGGACTGGTTCACACCGTGGGCGGATTTGCCTACGGAGCACTGCATCAGCTGCCCGAGCAGGAGTGGCGGCAGTTGGTGGATGAGAACCTGCACTCGGCCTACTATCTTTTGCGCGCCGCGCTGGTGCCCATGCGTGAGCAGCGCCACGGACGGATTGTGGTTCTGGGCAGCCTGGCCGCCGTGCAGCCGCACGCGGGCTTTTCCGCCTATGTGGCCACCAAGGCCGCGCTGCACTCGCTGGTGCAGGCGGTTGCGCTGGAGAACCGCGGGCTCGACATTACGATCAACGCCATCCTGCCGGGAACCCTCGACACCGCGATGAATCGGGCCGCCATGCCCGAGGCCGACCGCTCGCGCTGGCTCTCTCCGCAAAAGCTAGCGCTGCTGTGCGCGCAATTGATCGGCGATGCGGAAGGCACGCTCACCGGAGCGCTGCTTCCTCTGGAGCGTTGAATCGTTTTTGCGTTGCAAAACGTACTGCATCGCGGAACGTTCGCCAGAGTCCTCGCGGCGGCGTTCAACTCTTCTTCATGCGCGAATTACGTCTGCCAGAGTTTTGCTTATACCTGCCATAGATACTTTCGATTGATAAATCGAGCATTGCATTGCCGTCTCGCGCAACCCGCCCCATGCATCGCGAATCTACTCATTCTCACGACGAAGAAGGAGCCGCTCATCCCATCGATTGATTTGGTGGAGAGCAAGGAATTTACCTGCACCTCTATCCGTACAAGGAGGACACATGAAGGCAAAAGCAAGAGTCGCTCCAAAAGCAAAAGCCGCTCGAAGCACCTCGCCGTTTCTGATGGCGGCAAACAAAGATCAAACGCGGGCCGCCGGATTTGCAGTTGATTTCCAGGATCTGTGCGCCCAGGAAATGGATCGGGCATTAGGTATTCATAAAGCATCGTTGGATTCGGCCATTGGCCTGCACTCATGCGTAATCGAGATGTACAAAACAGTCGATCCCTACAGCAACGCTTCGTGGTGCGCGCCCATGCTGGAGGCTTTGATCGACGCGGCGGCGAAATCTTTCGCACATTGCATGAAGCTGCACGCGCATTGCATGGAGATGCACCGAACCTGGGTGACACTGCTGGCGCCCAATACGATGCCATACAGAGAGGTAAGTACCTTTATGAATAAGACGACGGCTACGGCGGAGGAGTTGGCATACCACATGGACATCGCCATCGGCGAGCGGCACTTCGACGAAGACGCAATGTTCGTCCGCCACGCCGGCTTCCACGGCGGGCTCGCCGCACAAGCAGCGGAGTCCAGTATGGACATCGCCACGGGGCAGCGCGCGGCGTGAGCCACTCCGCAGTGGAGATGGATTGGAATCGCAGGCTGGGGTTGTTGGAGGTTTCCTCATGCCTGCAAGCCGCCTTAAAAAAAGAGATGTTCGCGGCAAGTGACATTCCTTAGAATGGTCTTTCGGGGTATCGGCCCGAGTGAAGAGCCAGGCAAGGAATGTGAACTCTTGTGAATCATCCCGGACCAACTCGTAACAGTTCTTCACAGCCGCCCGATGCGGCTGCGCGCAGAATAGATAGCATGAAGCGCGTGCTCATCGTAGACGACGACCAGGGACTGGTGTCCCTGCTGCAACGCTTTCTGGAGAATGAAGGCTTCTACGTCCATGCCACCTTCGACCATCGGTCCGGCCTCGAAGCGGCACTCAGCGGCGAATACGACGTGGTCATTCTGGATGTGATGCTGCCGGGCGGCTCCGGTTTTGAGCTGCTGAAGTCTTTGCGTACGCAGTCGCGGATTCCGGTGCTTCTGCTCACCGCGCGGGGAGAATCCGTTGACCGGATTCTGGGTCTGGAAATCGGCGCCGACGACTACGTGCCCAAGCCGTTCGATCCGCGCGAACTGGTGGCGCGCATCCGCGCGGTGCTGCGCCGCACCTCCGATGTGCACAGCGAGAGCGGAGCCGACGAATCGCTGCAGGTTGGCGACCTGTCGCTGGCGCTGAACTCCCGCACCGCTCTATGCAGCGGCGCTCCCGTCGAGTTGACCGGCGCCGAGTTCAACATGCTGGAACTACTGCTGCGGAGGGCCGGCATGGTGGTGACCCGCGAGGAACTTGCCCAGGCTGCGCTGGGCCGCCCGCTGAGCGCCTTTGACCGGAGCGTGGATGTGCACGTAAGCCGATTGCGCAGAAAGCTTGGGTGCGCCGCGGGCGGTGAGGAACGCATTCGTCCGGTGCGCGGCATTGGATACTTTTACGTTGCGGCCTCCAAGGTGGCGCTGTGAAGAGCCGTCTGTTCTGGAAGATCTTTCTGCCTTTCTGGGTCTTGCAGACCTGCATCATGCTGTTTCTGGCCTATCGGGTGCATGCCAGCTTTGGGCCGGAGCGTCCCTGGTGGGTGCAGCCGGAGCGCCGCGCCATGCCGGTGCTCGGCAGCTATGCCACATGGCGCTACTCGAAAGGCGGCCAGGAGGGATTGCGCGAACTCTTTCATGACATCGCCCTCGATCACCGTTCTGCCTACTGGCTCTTCGACGACAATATGAAGGAGTTGAGCGGCGTTCCGATGCCGGGCGAGACGCGTGCGGCCATTCAGCGCGCACTGCAAGACGACGGCATTGCCAAGGCCAGGGACGGCACGTTTATCGTCGAACGGCTTGCCGACTCCAAGGGCCGCAAGTTTGTCTTTGCCGGCGAGTTCTTCGTTCCTCCTCTGCTGCATTCGCTGCCGGGCAGCGTGCTGGTGGCTGTTCTGATCAGTTCGTTGCTGACCTCGTTGCTGTGTGCCGTTCTGGCGCAGTACATCACTCGGCCGATTTTGCGTCTGCGCGACGCTGCCCACGCCATCGCGGGGGGCAACCTGGAGGCGCGTGCCGGACTTTCCGGCAGCACCCGGCGCGACGAAATTGCCGATCTGGTCAAGGACTTTGACGGCATGGCGGGGGAAATCCGCAATTTGGTAGAAAGCAACCGGCGCATGCTGATGGGCGCTTCGCACGATCTCCGCTCCCCCATCTCGCGCATCCGGGTCGCGCTTTCTCTGGCCTCCACGGCTCCCGAGCTGGAGCGCAACGAACTGCTGGGCCGTATCGAGATCGAACTGCTTCGCCTGAATGAAATGATCGAACAGATTCTGACCGTGGCCCGCCTGGAGAGCGGACAGCTGAGGCCGGAAGCGGAGGCGCTCTCGCTGAATCAGGTGGTCGGCGAGGCGGTGGAAGACGCCCGCTTTGAGGCCAGCCAGTCCAACGTTGAAATTGTCTATGACGACCGGTGGCCCGAGGTGACGATGCAGGGAGAGGAGAACATGCTGCGCAGCGCGGTGGAAAACGTGTTGCGCAACGCCATTTTTTACTCCGGCGCCGAGGGTCGCGTGGAACTTTCCGTCAAGGTGCAGGACGCGGTTGCCACCATCTCCGTGCGCGACAATGGCCCCGGCGTGCCCGCGCCGGCTTTGCCCAAACTCTTCAATCCGTTCTACCGCGTCGATGATGCGCGCGGCACCAGCACCGGCGGGAGCGGCCTGGGACTTTCGATCGTCAGCGGCGCGGTAAAGGTTCACAGCGGCTCGGTGCGCGCCCGCAATCTCGAACCGCACGGTCTGGAGATCATCCTCGAACTCCCGGTCGCCGCGCAGGCGTCCGCGCTCCCCTCCGGCTCGCGGCTGCAAGTCTGAGCGCGTCGCCTGGACTCTCCGAATACACATGTAAAGAAAGGTAAAGCACACGTTGCCGTGTGACATAGCTCACGGCAGAGTACCTGCTTCCGAAGTACTATTTCGTCGCCAAAGGACATGTCCGTCTGGATCCGTTGTAATCGCCAATGCGCCTGGGCAAGGGCATTTGGCCGGGAGCGGCTTTGGAGTATCCAGAGAGTGGGATGAAGCAATTCGGGCAGACGTACCGGGGCGAGACGCTGGGACGCCAACTGAACCACGTCCTGGTGTCGCAACCGGACTACTTCACGATTTCCGAGGGCAGCAGTCCTTTCGCGCTGCATTCCGCGACGGTGGATCACGACCTGGCGCTCACCCAGTGGAAGGGATTGCTGGCGGCGTTTCAGCGGGCCGGCTTGGAGCCGCAGATTCTCGATGCGGAGCCCGGACTGGAGGAGATGTGCTTTACCGCCTATACGGCCTTTGCCGGAATCGATCGCGAAGACCGCTCCTTTGCTATTCCGTCACGCATGTTGCACAGCAACCGGCGCGATGAGGTCAAGCACTTCTGCAACTGGTATTGCCGGCAAGGGTACCGCATCGTGGAACTGGGACTGGACGGCGAGGAGTTTCTGGAAGGCACGGGCGACCTGTTGTGGAATCCCGATTGGGAATCGGTGTGGGCAGGCTTCGGGCACCGCTCCACGGCTGGCGCCGTCGATCAATTCGCCGCGCAGATGGAGGCGATGGGATTCGAGGTGCACAAACTGGAGCTGGTCGATCCCCACTTTTACCATCTGAATCTGTGCCTGGCCCCGCTGACGCCGGAATCGGTGCTGATCTACCCTGGCGCCTTCGCGCCGGAGACGCTGGCGCTTATCCGGCAGTGGACGCAGACCTTCGAGGTGACCCGCGAAGAGGCGCTGCGCTTTGCCTGCAATGGTGTTTCGGTCAACGGCTACTACATCGCTCCCCAGCTCAATCACCGACTGGAGCAAATTTTAGGCAGGGAGGGCATTGAGCCCATCGTGGTTGATCTCTCCGAGTTCCAAAAAGCCGGAGGCTCGGTGGCTTCGCTCAAGATGCTCCTGCCATAAGGGTGTTTTACTGCACTATTTTATTGCCTGACGCGGGCGGCCTACCAAGGCCGCCCGATTTTTGACGTGTAGATTCATCCAATGCGGCGGAGCGGTTCATTCGTCTTTCTATCCCAGAGCACTGGCGGCATTTGCATTGGTTGCCAGCCGGACCTCTTCGCCGAAGAGCCATATCTTCTGTTGCAGGCGGTTCATCACGGCTTCGCCGGGGGCTGGAGCCATTTTCCCAGTCAGAGCGGGCCAGCGCTTCTTAGCCGCCAGAATCCTCCGCGCCGCCGTCTCTACCTTGGCACGGAAGCGGCTGCTGCGCTCGGCTTCTTTCAGAATCGCCTCATAGGCGCGGTGCACCAGTTCCCGGTTGTGGCAGACCAGGTACATATCCGCGCCTGCCTGCACGGTGGCCACCGCCGCATCTTCGATGCTGGTTACCTTGAGCACGCCGCCCATCTCCAGGTCGTCGGAGACCACCAGCCCCGTGTAGCCGATCTTCTTGCGCAGCACGCCATCAATCCATTTTTTGGAGATCGAAGCCGGCAGCGCCTCGCCGGTGACCTCGGGATAGGCGCAGTGCGCCACCATGACGAAGGGCAGCTGTTTTCGCAGCAGGCGGTAGGGAAGCAGATCCTCCTCCCACAGGGCCTTCCAGCTTTTGTGCACCACCGGCAGCGCCTGGTGGGAATCGAGATTGCCTTCGCCGAGACCCGGAAAGTGCTTGCCGCAACCGGCAATTCGGGCGTCCTTCAAACCGCGCAGGAATTCCCTGGCATAGGCCGCCGCGGCCTTCGGGTCGCTGGAAACGGTGCGCGATCCCAGCACGCCAAGGGAGGAGTCAAAGCGCAGGTCGAGCACCGGCGCGAAATCCACGTTAAAGCCCAGCGCCCGCACCTCGCGGCCGATCAGCAGCCCATGTTCGCGGTAGAACGGTTTGTAGCCGGACTGCACCACATCCTGCACGCTGGGCGCCGGGCCGATGATATCTTTCAGCCGGTCCACGGTGCCGCCTTCCATATCCACGCAGCGAAACAGCGGGACTTCGGTTCGGAGTGCGGCCTGTTTTTGTGCGGCCTTCAGCAGCGCGTGCGTCTGCCGCGGCGACTCGATGTTGCGCGCAAACAGGATGATGCCGCCCGGCTTGAGCTCCCTGAGCTGGGAACCCAGCTCGGCGGAAACTTCCGTTCCGTCGAATCCAAAGGTGAGCAGTTGACCGGCCTGGGCGCGTAGTTCCAACGATGTGCTTGGCATATGCAAAGGATTGTAGCCTGAATTCGCACGCGATCTATGCACAACCGGGTGCTTCGCGGCGCTTTCGCATTGTTCCTCGGCTGTGGCCGGGTTATTCTGAAACGCGATGAGAGCGCTGGCACTATCGGAGCTGTTGGGACTGCCCGTCTATGACTCGGATTCCGGGCGGATGGGACGCGTGCGCGAGGTTGCGCTGGTGCCCCAGGACGACCCCGTCCGCATTGCCGCCCTCATCGTACGCACCCCGCAGGGAGACCGGATTGTGGGCAGCGATCTGCTGCGAAGCGTCAACGGCGGCGTGTACACCACGGCCCACACGGCCGACCTTCCCAAATACTCCAGCGGCGAGGGCATGTTGCTGCTGGAACGCGACCTGCTCGACCAGCAGATCATCGACGTGCACGGCCGCAAGGTGGTCCGCGTCAACGATATCGAACTGGCGCTCAACGGCGACTCGACTTCTCACCTGGGGCTGAACCTTCGCATCGCCTTTGTCGATGCCGGCGCGCGCGGCGCCATCCGACGCCTGCTCAAGGGAGTGGTTCCGCGCCATGCGCTCTCCAACTGGCTGGAGCGCGTACCCGCACGCAACATTCCCTGGGAGTTCGTCAACCTTATCGAGACCGACCCGGCCCGCCGCGTGCGTCTCAAGATCTCCTCCGATCGCATCGCGCGCCTGCACCCCGCCGACATCGCCGACATCATCGAAGAGCTTGCGCCCGCCGAGCGCGATGCCGTCTTCCAGGCCCTCGACGAGGACGTGGCCGCGCAGGCGCTGGAGGAGATCGATCCCAAACTCCAGGTTTCCATCCTCAACAACATGGAGTCCGAGCGCGCCGCCGATATCGTCGAGGAGATGAATCCCGACGCGGCCGCCGACGTTCTCAACGAGATGACCGACGAGCGCTCCGAGGCCATCCTCGATGAGATGGAACCCCAGGAGCGCCAGGATGTGGAAGAGCTCCTGGAGTTCGAGGAAGACACGGCCGCCGGTCGCATGACGACCGACTACATGGCGCTGGCCCCATCCGCGCGCGTGCACGATGCGGTAGAGATGCTGAGGCATTTCGATGGCGGGCTGGAGAGCTTGAGCACGATCTTCCTCATCGGCGAAAACGAAAAGCTGCTGGGCGCGGTCCCGCTGGCTAAACTCATCGTCTCCTCCCCCCACACGCATCTTTCGGAGCTGGCCGTCGAGAATCTCATCACCTGCTCGCCGGGGGCCGACGAACGCGAGGTCGCCGAGATCTTCGACAAATACAATCTCCTCACGCTTCCGGTGGTGGACGAGGACGGCATCCTAACCGGCGTCATCACGGCCGACGATGTGATCTCCATCCTCCGCGCACAACTCTAGCCGGGATGGCTTGAAATAGAAGCAGCGTGATCGCTAGCCTTGGACAAGTTGCCGATGGCTGCAAATCTTCGCCCGCAGCGCAAACCATGAGGTAAGAATGATTCCGGAAAAAGTACTGGAAATTATGAAACAGGATGGAGTGGTTGCAATTGCAACCTTGGGAAAAGATGGACCGCACATGGTCAACACCTGGAATCGCTATCTGCGAGCCACTGAAGATGGGCGTCTGTTGATTCCTGCCGGTTACATGCATCGCACGGAGGCGAACGTAGCTTTCAATCCGGAGGTTTTAATAACCCTGGGGAGCGGCAAGATCAAAGGCCTTAACGGACCGGGTGCAGGTTTCCTTCTCAAGGGGAGGGCCGCATTTGTGACTTCCGGTCCGTATTTTGATGTTCTAAAGGAAAACTTCAAATGGCTGCGCGCCACGATGGTCGTTACCATTGAGTCTGCCACTCAGACGATTTGAGTTTGCAGAGCTAGTGCCGTGCCTATTCGGCAAAACCCCTGCGAATCCTCACCCTCACGCCATTCCAGGAAATATCCACCGGCCTGCCTTGAGCTTCTTTCGCAGGGCATTTAAGCTAGCATCTCCGATGTAAACTCCAGTGCAATCCGGCCAGGCTGAATGACGAAGAAGAATCTGTGGAAAGTCCGACTGATGATGTTCCTGGCCGTAGTCGGTCCGGGCTTCATCACCGCCAATGTCGATAACGACGCCGGCGGCATCTGGACTTACTCCCAGGCGGGCGCTCAGTTCGGCTACGGACTGCTGTGGACCATGATTCCCATGACCGTGGCCCTCATCGTGGTGCAGGAGATGTGCTCCCGCATGGGCGCCGTCACCGGCAAGGGCCTCAGCGACCTCATCCGCGAGGAGTTCGGCTTCCGCATTACGTTTCTGCTGATGGCTGGGCTGGTGCTCACCAACTTTGGCAACGTGTGCGCGGAGTTTGCCGGCATCGCGGGCAGTCTTGCACTCTTCGGAATCCCCATCTGGGTCAGCGTCCCGTTCTGCGCCGCCCTCGTCTGGGTGATGGTCGTCAAGGGCAGTTACCATTCGGTGGAAAAGGTTTTTCTCGTCGCATCGTTCATCTATCTGGCCTACATCGTCGCCGGATGCCTCGCTCATCCGGACTGGAAGGCCGCCGGAATAGCGACCCTGATGCCGCCCGACCGCCATCTTTTCCGCAGCTCCAGCTATCTCTACATGGTCATCGGCGTCATCGGAACCACCATCGCTCCGTGGATGCAGTTCTACCTGCAATCCTCGGTGGTGGAGAAGGGAATTACCGAAAAGCAGTACGGGGCGTCGCGGCTGGATGTGATCGTGGGCTGCATCTTTACCGACGTGGTGGCCTGGTTCATCGTGGTGGCCTGCGCCGCAACGTTGTTCGTGCACGGCCAGCACGACCTGAAGGACGGCGCGCAGGCGGCGCAATCTCTGCGTCCGCTGGCGGGCAAGTTCGCCTACATCCTGTTCTCCGTCGGACTGTTCAACGCCTCGCTGTTTGCCGCCTCGATCCTGCCCATCTCGACGGCGTACGCGGTTTGCGAAGGCCTGGGTGTGGAGAGCGGACTGGACAAGAAATTCAGCGAAGCGCCATTTTTCTACTGGCTCTACACCGGTCTCATCGTCGCCGGAGCCGGCGTCATCCTGTGGCCCAACCTGCCGCTGGTAAAAATCACGATCCTCTCGCAGGTGGTCAACGGCGCGGTGCTGCCGTTTGTGCTGGTGGCCATGCTGGTGCTCATCAACAAGCGCGAACTGATGGGCCGCCACGTCAACTCGCGCTTCTTCAACATTGTCGCCTGGGCAACCACGGTCATCATGATCGTGCTGACCTTGATGATGCTTTTTGGCAGCAGCGCCAGCTAAGCCGCATTCGCAACAAACGCGCGGGTGCCCCATATCTGCCCGGTGTTGGCAGATGTGGGGTTGTTGACGTTGGTTTCGTAGTTTGCTTTGCCGTTGTTGTTGCGTTTGACGCTGTTCCTCGCGCGCAAACGGAGTCCTATCCCAACTCTCCGCGCTGCAGCTTCCGCACCACGCCTCGGTCGGCTTCCAGAAAACTCTCCGCGTCCAGCCCCGCGCGGGCTTCCCAAAGCACTTGGCGAAAGATGCGGTTCTCGATCTCCCCGGCGAAATCCGTCACCACAAAGAAGTGCAGCTCCACGGCCAGTCCCTCGGCGTACTGATGCTGCACGCTGGCTATTTCTGGGCCGATCACCGCGCGGATGCCCAACTCTTCGTCCAACTCGCGCGCCAGCGCCCCAGCCAGTTCCTCGCCGATCTCAACCTTTCCGCCAGGGAACTCCCATTGCATGGCGAAAGCCTGATCTTCCCGTCGCTGGCAGATGAGGACGCGATCCCCGCGCACAAGGATTGCCGCCACTACCTGCTTCCGCCGAAGCGTCTCCGTCAAGCCTGCTCCCCGTTGTGAAAATCAGTGATTGAAATCGAACTCGCGGATCAGCCGCGCCGGGATGCTTCCGGCCAATACACGGTCCAGCCCAGTTCCGTGGCCCGTGTCTCCAACTCGCGGTTGGGATGGATCGCGTAGGCGTCGCGGGCTTTTTCCAGCATGGCAAAGTCGTGAATCGAGTTGCCGAAGACCGCATCCACCGGCCGCGCAATCACCTCTTCAATCGCCGTCTGCTTCAACTCGTCGGTTGGTACGCGCAGCAGGCGGTCGGTCACCCGGCCGTCTTCCACCGCCAGCGTGGCCGCCAGCACGCGCTCGGGTGGAATCCCGAAGGCCGCAGCTCCCGCTTCCACTACCCAATTATTGGTACTGGAGACGGCCCACAGCTCACATCCTTGCTGTGCCAGTTGCCGCGTCAGCTCCAGCATCTCGGCGAAAATTCTCGGTGCAACAATCTTTCCGAAGAACTCGCGCGCGGCCTCGCGCAACCGGGCGTCTTCCACTCCCTGGTTGATCTGAATCATCTCGCCGCAAATGGCCAGTTCATCCACGCGTCCGGCCAGGTATTCGCTGTAGCGATGCTTGATCGCCGGAATGATCTCAGGCGCAATGAATCCCTGCTCCATCTCCCAGTAAAAAAAGTCCGCGCCCGAGTCGCCCGACCAGAGCGTGCCGTCGCAATCGAATACGGCAATCGCCGGACGGCGGTCAAGCACCTGCTGTAAAAACTGAACTGCACTAAGGCTGAGAGTGGGCTGGATCAAAACAATGGCTCCTGTCTTTCAAAATGTGTGAGCGGCTAATCCCACGGCGCCTTCCATGCCGTGGCAGAGGCAGCCGTTGAGGATGCAGCGTCTGTGGCCTTCAGCGAGCGTACATGCTCCAGGTTGGCGGAGAGAATTTCATCGGCCGCGCTCCATTTCTGCCCGCGCAGAAACAACTCAATCATCTGGCGGCCCATCAGCACGGGATGGCCCTGGCGAATCTCCGCCTCCGGCACCACGGCCCAGATCTCGTCGCCGGCAGCGCAGTAGGCGGCCACCATGCGGTGCACCGTTTCGGCGGTCAGCGCCTGGTCTCCGGGTGAGGCCACCAGCGCCGCGTCGCGCCCGTGATTCAACACCTCTTGCAGCACCACCCGCAGCGCGTCGGCGTCGCTGGAATCCGGAGGAAGCGGCACCACGTAGGCGGCGCGTGCCCACACCGCCGGAGCCAGCGATTCGGCGTCGGCTCCCAAGGCAACCAGCACCATCTCGGTATCCCCGTTCAGCGCGCCGATCAGCTCAGTCACCGCTTCGGCCTTGCTCTTGGGTTGGACTGGACCGGCTCCCACCTGCGAGCCGGTGGCCAGGATTACTCCGCAAACGCCGGGGCTGTGCATACGCTCTTAAGGTAGCAGGAGCCGCGCCTCCTCGCCAGTATCATGTATTCGGTCCTCTCCAGGGTGGAAAGCGTGCCCGCGAGTCGGTATAATGGCGGTCCAGTGGGGGCATATGGAAAATAAGATCACGACAACGGGCGGCTTCCAGGTCAATGAGAGCGATCCGCAGGTTCCGGCACGGCTGGCGCGGGTTGCCTACGGCGGGAGTCATGAAACCGAAGGACTTATCCTTACCACGCTCGACTCTGCGGTGAACTGGGTGCGCAAGAGTTCCATCTGGCCGATGACGTTCGGCTTGGCCTGCTGCGCCATCGAGATGATGGCCATGGGCGCATCGCGCTTTGACATTGCCCGCTTCGGCGCCGAGGTATTCCGTCCGTCGCCGCGCCAGAGCGATCTGATGATTATCGCCGGCCGCGTCTCGGTGAAGATGGCGCCGGTCATCCGCCAGCTCTACATGCAGATGCCCGAGCCCAAGTGGGTCATCTCCATGGGAGCCTGCGCCACCTCGGGCGGCATCTTCAATAATTACGCCATCGTGCAGGGCGTAAACCAGTGGATACCCGTCGATGTGTACGTGCCGGGATGCCCGCCGCGTCCCGAGCAGCTCATCTACGCCATCACAGTGCTGCAGGAGAAGATCAAAAACGAGCAGGGCTCCTTCAAGCGCGCTCTCAATATTGGCGAGTAGCTCTCGCGATCGTCCATTGTGAATAAGAAAATGGCCAGCCGGAAATCACCGGCTGGTTTTTCGTTGTGGCGCACGGTTGAGCGGTGGGGGAGCTCAGGAGGGAATTGCCGGAATGGATGCGATTGGCTGCCCCCCAGGGATTCGAACCCCGATACCCTGCTCCAGAGGCAGGTGTCCTACCGTTGAACGAGGGGGCAGTACGATGACGCACGAAGCGATGAATGCAACGGTTTGATCATAAGTGCTTAGAGAGCTTTCGTCAACTCCAGCGCTTCGCGCAACCACAACCCCGCCGCTGAACTTTGCATCTCTTCTCCCACGCCGCGAATCTGCGATAATGGCGGAAAGAGCGAGCGCGGGGATGTGCAGCTCTCCGCGGCGACGGGGTGGGTTCCGGCGCAGATAGCTCGCGTGGGACGCGCCGCAGTCCTGCAAGGAACCGGGTAGTGAGCTTGGAGCCGCAGAAAACATTCTTCATTGAAACCTTCGGATGCCAGATGAACTTCCACGACTCGGAGAAGGTCGCCGGGTCGCTGGTCTCGCAGGGCTATCGGCAGGTTGACTCCGCCGAGGACGCCGACCTCATCTTCTACAACACCTGCTCGATTCGCGATAAAGCCGAGCAGAAGGTTTTTCATCGCCTGGCTGAGTTCAAGCGCCTGCAGAAGCTGGGAAAGAAGTTTGCCGTCATCGGCTGCGTGGCGCAGCAGGAGGGAGAGCACATCTTCGAGCGTGCGCCTCATGTTTCGCTGGTGGCGGGCTCCTCCAGCTACCGCAACCTGCCGCAGATGCTGGTGCAGCTTGAGCGCGGCGAGCGCGCCACTGGACTGGACGACCGCAACACCGAAGAGACCTTTGAGACTGAGTTCACCGCGCGCACCAACCCGCATCGCGGATACATCACGATCATCGAGGGCTGCGACAAGTTCTGCTCCTACTGCGTAGTGCCTTACACCCGCGGACGCGAGCGCAGCCGCACCTCGGAGTCGGTGCTGGAAGAGGCGCGCCGCATCGTCGATGGCGGCCTTACGGAAATTCAACTCCTCGGCCAGAACGTGAATTCCTACCTCGATCCGCTGGGCCGCCGCAGCTTTGCCGAATTGCTGGCCGAGGTGGGGCAGCTATCGGGTATCCGGAGGGTGCGCTTTACCACCTCGCATCCGCGCCACTTCAGCCGCGACATCGTGGAGGCCATTGACTCCGTGCCTACGCTCTGCGACCACGTGCATCTTCCGGTGCAGAGCGGCTCGTCGCGGGTGCTCGCGGCCATGCAGCGGGAATACACTCGCGAACAATACCTGGAACGCGTGGCGTGGATTCGCGCGGCACGCAACCGGACGATCTCCATGACCACGGACATCATCGTCGGCTTCCCCGGCGAAACCGAGGCGGAGTTTGAGCAGACGCTGAGTTTGCTGGAGGAAGTGCAGTTCGACGCGGTCTTCAGCTTCAAGTATTCGCCACGTCCCAACACGCCCGCCATTGTGATGGAGAACGCGATTCCCGAAGAGGAGAAGACCGCGCGGCTGGCGATGTTGAACGAGCGGCAGCGCGAGACCCAGCGCGTGAACTACGCGCGGCACGTGGGTCAGGTGATGGAGGCGATGGTGGAGGGCTACCAGCCGGCGCGCGGCCAGGTCACCGGACGCACCTCGCAGAACAAGACGCTGAACTTCACGGTTCCCGACGGGACAGCGGCGCCCGCGGTGGGTAGCTATGTGCAAGTTCGCGTGGTACGCGCCCATCCCAACAGTTTGGTGGGAGAGTTGACGGAGTCAACCCAGACACCGGACACCAACTCGGCGTACAGTGTTATCTGACCGAGCGCCAGCGGCCGGAGCGGCATCTGTTGCCGCGTACCCGTTGCGCCAAGCATTGTCATGGGGGAGGATTGCGTGGAAGTCGAAATGCGAGTTCGTGGACTGATGCTGGACCCGACCACCAACATGCCGATCATTGTTCTCAAGGACGTGAACAGCGATTCGGTGCTGCCCATCTGGGTGGGAGTGTTTGAGGCCAACGCGATTGCTCTAGAGATTGAAAAGGTCGCTCCGCCGCGGCCCATGACCCATGATCTGCTGAAGAACGCTATCGCCGGGCTGGGCGCCACCGTGGAGCGCGTCGTGGTGACCGAGTTGCGCAACGATACTTTCTTCGCCGCCATCTGGGCCACGCGCAACGGCGAGCCCATCGTCATGGACTCGCGCCCCTCCGATGCCATTGCGCTGGCCATGCGTACCGACTCGCCCATTTTTGTGGAAGAGGATGTGCTCCTGAGTTCACGCATCTCCAACGGCACTGCGGGGCGCATCACCGGAGAAGATTTGCGGCGCTGGCTGGAAGGTCTCAGCGACGACGACCTGGGACGCAACCGCACCTAAGCGCCAGAGTTCTAGAAGCGGTCTCAGAAATGGTTTGAGGAGTCTGAAGGCTTTTCCCTCAGCGGCTAAAGCCGCGTGAAATGAGCCTTTTTGCGGCACGACTGAAGTCGTGCCCTTTCAAAACCGGCTTATGAGACCCTCTCTACAGCGTTTTCAGGAACAGCCTTGCCTCTTCGATTTGAGGGAAGGCTTTTTCTTCGTCACGGAACTCCTTGCCGTGAACGCAGCGGCGGGTGCCGCGCATCCGTACCGGATGCTTCAGGTGGAGCATCTCGTGGTAGACGATGTACTCCATGGCGAGGCGCGGCACGCGTGCCTGGTCGAACACCTTGCTGATGATGATGGCGTTGTGCGCCGGGTCGTAGTGGCCCAGCAGATGACGCGCCTGCTCGCCGCTCCAACTCATCAGCGGACGCCCCAGCAGCCCGTGAAAGAAGCGCACGTTCAGCGTGTCGAAGACCTCGTCGAGATCGTAATAACGCCCTTGTGCCGATTCCAGACGCTTGCGCCCGCGCAGCTGCCGCACCCGATGCGCTCTTTCCATCATGTCGCGCGAGGTGATGTAGCGGCGATAGCGCGAGGCATGAGCGGGATCGATGGGCTTGCGGTAAATCTTGGAGAGCAGGATGTGGATGATGGCCTTCAGCACCGGCTCGGGCGCGCTCTCCAGCAGGTCGGAGAGGCGCAGCTTCATGCGGCCTTCCGCCAGCCGGATGGTGTTGTTGAGGTTGACGAAGGGATAAAATTGCAGCTCGAATTCCGGGATGGGTGCGCGGGGCCGGAGCTCCCGGTACGTCTCATGCAGCAGTGAATGCAGCGATTCCTTCAAGGCACTCCCAGAGTATCAGAAGCGCCGCGGTTACTGCTCCGGCTGCCCCTGTCTCTGTTTTGCTTCCTGCCGGTCCAGCTTTTCTTTGTCCTTCTCTTCGCCTCGCTTTTCAAGCTGGCTGGCGAGCATGACCTTGGCGCTATCCATGCTGCTCTGCAGCGAGTCCGTGGCATCTTCCAGCGCGATTGCGATGCGGCGCTTCTCTTCGGGACTCGCACTGTTCTCCAGCGGCTTCAACTTCTGTTCGAACTCGCCTTCGGCCTCGAGCACGTGGCGTAGAGGACGGCGAAGGTCGTCGCCGCGCTTGCTGTACATCGCGAGGTTGTCATCCAGTTCGTCGATCAGGTCTGCCAGTTCGTCCAGCATTGCAGCGAGCTTGGCCGAATTATCGACGCCATCTTTGGCTGTAACGTGGAGCTGTTCGACGGCCATCACGCGCTCGCGGGTAAAGCCGATCAGCAGATCGATGCGCCGTTTGGGCTCCTGGGCGCTGTCGCGCAACAGCTCCACTTCGCGGCTGGTCAGCGGATCGCGTCCCATCTGTGCCGGCGCGCAGGGGCAAAAGGCGGCAACGATGCCGGCGACAAGAAGAGTGGAGACGATCTTCACGGCGTGTTCTCCGCGGAACCAGCGGCCACGGGTCCGAAGAGGGCGCGAAGCAGGCGGTTGCGCTGCTTCTCCAGTTCCACCACTGCCTGGGTGAGCTGCGTCCGATCTTCGGCATCCAGTGTCTGACGCACGTCGTTCATTCGCCGGATCAGTTCGCGCAGATCAATCTCCGCATTCTTTACGTGTTTGCGCGCCTCCAGGGCACAGTCTACCGAGCGCCCGGCATAATGCAGCGAGACGTCAATCGCGCCATGGGCGGCTTGAGTTCCGTCGCCGCGGAAGAGACGGTCGGCGTCTTCCAGCGACTTGCGTGCGGCCTGCATGCTCAGTTGAGCGCATTCTGTGCCGCGCGCCTGGTCGGCTTTGCGCTGCAGCTCTGCCGGTGAGCTGTCCTGCGCCGCACAGGCGGCGGTGAGCAAAAGCAATATCGGCAATGCACGCAACGTTCTCATCCAAACGTTCTCATCCAGTTCCCCGGCTTCGGGTTCCATTGCGTGGATGGCGATTCCGAGCTCTTTGTTGCCCGCGGCAGAGCAGCTTGTACAAAATCGCCGCAGTCTCGCCCCATTGCGGGCGGAGGCGCTCTTACAAACCGACTGCCTGCTCCGGCAAAACCCGGCGCAGCCACTGTCCGGTATAGGATCGTTCATTGGCGGCGATGTCCTCCGGTGTGCCGATGGCCACGATCTCTCCGCCGCGTTCGCCGCCTTCCGGGCCAAGGTCGATGACCCAGTCGGCCACTTTAATCACGTCCAGGTTGTGCTCGATCACCACGATCGAGCCGCCGGCGTCGATCAGCTTCTTGAACGCCGCCAGCAACTTGCTCACATCGTCAAAGTGCAGCCCGGTGGTTGGCTCGTCAAAGATATACAGCACATGCAAGCGGCGCTTGGGGGTGCCGTCAGGATTTTTTTTCAAGCTGCCGTGTGCGTGCGGCTGCAGGTGCGCCGCCAGCTTCATGCGTTGCGCCTCGCCACCACTCAGCGTGGTGGCCGACTGGCCCAGGCGCAGATATCCGAGGCCGACCTCTTCCAGCACGCGCAGCTTGTCCACCAGCTTCGGCACGCCGGTAAAAAATCCCAGCGCCTCTTTCACCGTCATGTTCAACACGTCGTGGATGTTTTTTCCGTGATAACGGACGGCCAGAATCTCCGGCTTGTAGCGGGTGCCCTTGCAGTCCTCGCAGAGAAGTTCCACGTCGGCCAGAAACTGCATCTCCACGGTCACGGTGCCGTCGCCGGAGCAGGTTTCGCAGCGACCGCCGGGGATGTTGAACGAAAAGTATCCTGCGGCGTAGCCGTGTTTCTTAGATTCGGGAAGGGAAGCGAAGACCTCGCGAATCGGATCGAAGGCCTTGATGTAGGTCACCGGATTGGAGCGCGGCGTACGTCCAATGGGCGACTGATCCACCAGTTGCACCTCGTCAATCCACTGCTCGCCATCGAGTTCGCCTACGACGCCCTCGCTGGCCGCGCCCGTGGGTTGCCGCTTCAGGGCCGCCAGCCGCTGGTAGAGCACATCATGCACCAGGGTGCTCTTGCCCGAGCCCGATACGCCGGTGACGGCCACCAGCATTTCCAGCGGGATGGTGACGTCCACGTCCTTCAGATTGTGCCCGCTGGCATGGTGCAAGCGCAGCAGGCGCTTGCCTTGCGGCCGCCGCTGCTGCGGAACCTGAACCTGCAGATCTCCGTTCAGGTAGCGCCCGGTGAGCGATTGATGGTCGGCTCGGATCTGTTCGTAGCTTCCGCTGGCCATCAGTTTTCCGCCGTGCTCGCCCGCGCCGGGGCCAAGGTCCAGAATCTCATCGGCCGCGGCCATCACCTCGGGGTCGTGCTCCACCACCAGAATCGTGTTTCCCAGATCGCGCAGCCCCTGGAGAATGTGAATGAGACGGGCGGTGTCGCGGCTGTGCAGCCCAATCGATGGCTCGTCCAACACGTACAGGGTTCCCACCAGCCGCGAACCGAGCGAGGTAGCCAGTTGAATGCGTTGCGCCTCGCCGCCGCTCAAGGTGGAAGAGTGCCGGTCCAGCGTGAGGTACTCCAGTCCCACGTCGTTCAAAAAGCCCAGGCGGTCGCGAATCTCCTCCAGCAGTTTTCCCGCAATGGCAGCTTCTTCGCCGGTCAGCGTCAACTCACGGAAGAAGCGCGCCGCGGTCTCCACGGTCATGCTGCAGAGCTGACAAATATCGAGACCTGCGATCTTCACCTGCCGTGCCTCATTGCGCAGTCTAGCCCCGCCGCAGGCGCCGCACAGCGAATATCCGCGATAGCGGCTGAGGAAGACGCGCACGTGCAGCTTGTACTTCTTCTTCTCCAACTGCTCGAAGAAGCCGCGCACTCCGAACCACTTTCCATCGCCTTCCAGAATGAGCCGCTGCTGCTCTTTTTTGAGGTTCGCCCAGGGCACGTCCAGCGGAATCCCCGTCAGGCGCGCAACCCGCCGCATCTCCGTGCCCAGCGGCCTGTACTTGGGCTTGGTCCACGGCTCCACGGCGCCTTCGGCCAGTGTTTTGGAGGGGTCGGGGATCACGAGGTCCATATCGAAGTCAATGGTGTTGCCAAAGCCCTGGCAGCGCGGACAGGCTCCATAAGGGTTGTTGAAGGAGAACAGACGGGGCTCAGGATGCTCGAACCGGAGATTGCAACGCTTGCATTCGAAGCGCTGGGAGAAGCGCAGTTGCTGCGGTTCGCCCTCCGCCGGAGCCGTTTCAAAAACCACTTCTCCGGCCTCGCGGTATCCGCTTTCCACCGCATCCACGATGCGGGAGCGGGACTCCGCATCCGCCACAATGCGATCGAGCAGAATAAACACGGGCCGGTTGAAATCAATCCCCAGCAGCGATTCCGGAGTGGAGAACTCGAACAGTTCGCCCGCTTGCAGCATGCGATTGAATCCGCGCTTGCGCAACTCGAAGAGCCGCTCGCGCAACGCCGCGCCGGTGTCGGCCTCGGGCTGCTTCTTGCGCCGTCCGCGCGGCTTCTTTTCCG
>Ga0316217_10000483_pt1 | contig 57138 bp, 50 predicted proteins | sample 1anoAmetaG_FD_203633 | JGI IMG/M metagenome (GOLD analysis project Ga0316217, IMG submission 203633) | Freshwater microbial communities from Trout Bog Lake, Wisconsin, USA - 1anoA | ecosystem: Environmental > Aquatic > Freshwater > Lake > Hypolimnion/Profundal zone | place: USA: Wisconsin...
TCAGCATGCGCATGATCATCGCCACGGTGCCGACCTCGTAGATCGCCTCGGGCGAGGGGTCCTCGTCCCCCACCTCCCTCTGGGTGGCCAGGAAGATCATCCTGTCCTTGGAGAGGGCGTAATCGACCGCATTTATGGAGATCTCGCGCCCTACGAAGAGCGGCAGTATCATGTAAGGGTACACGACCACGTCCCGCACCGGGAGCAGCGGCAGAATATCCGGTATGTTCAGTTCTTCGGTTTCCTGCCTGTTTTCCATCGTACTCTCCTTACTCAATGGTAATCTCCCGGATGTGCGTCCTGCTGCTCCTGGACCAGGGGAACTCCACGGTCAGAAGGCCCCGCCGGTAGCGCGCCCGCACCCTGTCCAGGTCGGCCGCCGGCGGGATCTCCACCGCCCTGCAGAAGCGGCCGGTGCAGCGCTCCAGGCAGATGTAGTTGACCCCGGGCACGGACTCCTCCCGCGCCACCCCCTCGACGACCAGGGTGGAGCAGCAGACGCTCAGCGTGATGTCCTTGGCCTCGCAGCCGGGGAGTTCCACCTCCACCACGAAGGAGTCGGCGGTCTCGTAGATGTCGACCAGCGGCGAGCTCTCCTTCTCGGTGAACCCTTCTCTTCCTTCAAGCGTGGACAGGTAGCGGAAGATCTCGTCCATCTGCTGGCGAAAAAGCCCCAGCCACTCCAACGGTTCCTTGGGAATCACCGCCATGTCGCCTCTCTGGGTGGGCCGCGCCGACCGTCGCGCTGCAGCTTTGCGGCCCCGAACGCGGACTGAAAGGACCGGCACCTGGCAGCCGCCAGGCCGGTCAGGTTTGATTTAACCATCTTTATCATGAAAGTCAAGGTAATCCGCCCCGGCGGCGCGCCTGGCCCCCTTTTGCGGGGGGCACCGGGCCCAAGGCGCCGTCATGACAGATAATTTCCGGATTGGAATTGAATTTAACGGCTCCAGTGTGTATAATCCGCGCGCAACGCGGTCCCGGCCGCCGCCAGCAAGGGCGCCACCGGCCCGAGCAGCAGGACGCCCGCCGCCGGGGCGCCGCCACGCCACGTCACCATATCCAAAAAAGGGCCCTACATGAAAAGATATGCAGCGCTATCGTCGCTTCTCGCCGTGACCCTGTTCTCCACCGGCTTCACCTGGCCGTTCCCCGCGGGCGACAGCTGCCAAAGGGCGAAGCGGCTCATCATGGAGCTCCCGGCCAAGGCGAGCGAGCTGAAGAGGAAGGAGACCGAGAGCCGGGTGATGGAGCTTTGCCCGACCGGGGCCGCCGGCCACTACCTGAAGGGGCTCCAGTTCGAGCGCAGCGGCAGCGCCGACGCGGCGATCACCGAGTACCGGGAGACCCTCGGCATCGACCCCGAGTTCTACCCGGCCAGCGGCAACCTGGGGCTTTTGCACCTGAAGAAGGGTGCCAACGAGGAGGCCGCAGTCGAGCTTTCCGCCGGGCTCAGGACCGAGGATCCCCGCTACAACGCCGGCCTGGCGCGTTTTTATGCCGGGAAGAAACTCCCCCAGCTCGCCATCTACCACTTCCGCGAGGCGCTGGCCGCCTTCCCGGAGGACCCCTCCCTGCACGCCGACCTGGCCGCCTGCTACCTGGCCGTCGAGCTGAGGCAAAAGGCCGAGGACGAGTACCGCAAGACCCTCGTCCTGGAGCCGGGCAACGCCCAGGCGCGGCTCGGCCTGGGCTCCCTGCTGCTGGAGCGCGGCGAGACCGACAAGGCGGTGGGCGAATTGAAGCAGGCGGCACTCGCCGACCCGGGCAACAAGGAGGTGCACCGCCTGCTCGCGGAGGGGTACAGCCGCAAGGGGGACCTGAAGAGCGCCGAGTACGAGCGGGTGCTCGCCGGCATTGCCCCCAAACCGGTCGCCGAGCCGAAGGTCGACCACCTCGCCCTGGGCGACGGCTACCTGGCCGCCAAGGACCTGGACAACGCGATCGTCGAGTACCGGCTGCGGGTCGCCGAAAACCCGACCGACGCCGTCGCGCTGCAGCGCCTGGGGGACGCGCTGCTCAGCACCGGGCACGACGAAGACGCCATGAGCTATTACCGCGAGGCGCTGCGCAACAAGGCGGACAACGCCCAGCTCCACTTCAACCTCGCCACCATCTACGAGAAGAAGGCGCTCCTGGACGAGGCGGTGGTCGAGTACCGCCAGGTACTGGCGGCGACTCCCGAGAACGAGGAGGCGCGGGGTCGGCTCGCCGACATCTACACGCTGCGCGGCAGCTTCCCGCAGGCGCTGGAGCAGTACCGCGAGCTGATCAAGAGGAAGCCCGCCGACCCGGTGGTGCAGCTCAAGCTGGCCCGGGCCTACCTGAACAACAAGGATCTCCCGGCCGCGGCGGAGGCGTACGCCGCCGCCATCAAGCTGGACAACGACGCCCTGGAGGCCCACCGCGAGCTCGCCAACCTGCAGAGAAGGCGCAACCTGACCGACGAGGCCGCCAAGGAGTACCAGGAAGTCCTCCGCATCAAGAAGGACGACGCCGAGGCGCGCACCTCGCTCACCGCCATCTACGTGAAGAACAAGAACTACGACGCGCTCGGAACGCTGCTGAAGGAAGGGGTGGAACTCGCCCCGAGCGACAGCAACGCCCACTACAAGCTCGGCCTGGTCTACGAGTTCCAAAAGGATTACGAGCATGCGACCGCCCAGTACAAGGAGTCGGTGACCCTCAAGCCGGACAACGCCAAGGCCCTGAACGCCCTGGGGCGGGTCCAGATGAAAAACGGCCAGATCGCCGAGGCGAAGGAGTCGCTGGAGGCTGCCAAGAAGGCGGACCCCGAACTGGAGGAGCCGACCGTCCTCTTGAGCAACATCAAGGACGAGCTGACCCCCGAGCCGAGAAGCTACCGCAAGCACAAGGGTCTCTCCAAGAAGGAGAAGTCCGCCAGAAAGGGTAAGAAGGGGAAGAAGGCGAAGGCCGAGAAGGCCACCGGCACCAAGAAGTCGTCCAAGAAGTCCAAGAAGGCCAAGAAGAAGGCCGCCGCGGAGTAGGCGGGGCCGACGTTCACCTGAAGGTTGCTTATCTTAGATGGCGAAGCCGCTGTGCCTGGAGATCTTCCCAAGCACAGCGGCTTTGTTGCGTCTCGACAATAGATGGTGATTTTAACGAAAATCCATGCTATCAAAATCTGGGAAGAAGCAAGTCGTCAAATTCACTGGCCGAGTCCGCACCCCGGCACGGGTGGTCCTGTCCCCCCTATGGAATAGGGGGGAAGCTGGACGTAGTGAAGCAGGGGGGTACTTTCGCCGGGCAGTGACCCCCCCTGTCTCGCTGCGCGAGCCTTCCCCCCTACTTCGCAGGGGGGACACAGCAATGTCCCCTTTCGTCAAGGGAGGGGGAGCCTTAACTTAGTCGCAGTGCGACCGACTCCGACAGGAGGAACCACCATTGAACCAGCAAGAAGAACAGCACCGGGCTCAAATCGTCGAACAGTTCTCGCGGCAGGCGATTCCCTTCACCGAGGTCCCGGGCCACTTCGACGCCCTGCAGATCCTGGTCGAACTGTCCGGGGTTGGCCCCGAGGACCGGGTGCTCGACGTCGCCTGCGGCCCGGGCCTGGTTGCCTGCGCGTTCGCGCGCCACGCCGCTCGGGTGACCGGGATCGACATCACCCCGGCGATGATCGAGCAGGCCGAGAAACGTCAACGGGAGCAGCAGCTCGAGAACCTTTCCTGGGCCGTCGGAGACGCAGTCCCCCTCCCCTACCCGGACGACTCTTTTTCACTGGTGCTCACCCGGTACAGCTTTCACCACCTGCTGGCTCCGGAGAGGGCCCTGAGCGAGATGATCAGGGTCTGCCGGCCGGGTGGCCGGGTCATGGTCGCCGATGTCTCGCTGGAGCCCGCAAAATCCGAGGCGTATGACCGTCTGGAGCTGCTGCGCGACCCGTCCCACACCCACGCGCTGCAGGATGCCGAGTTCGCCGGGCTGTTCCTCAATTCGGGTCTGATCGACTGCCGCCAGAGCGCCTACGGCGTCGACATAGAGCTGGAAGCCCAGATGAAGGCGTCCTTCCCGAAGCCGGGCGACGAACACAGGGTGAGGGAGATGATCATGGCCGACCTCGGTGCCGACCGCATTGGCATCAAGGTCCGCGAGAAGGACGGGCAGATCGTCTACACCGTGCCGATAGCGGTCTACGTCGGCCGGAAGGGAGCGCCCGGGACGGGAGCAGCCGTTGCCTGACCCGGGGCGGTCTCCGGGGCACCGGAGGCAGACGCCTGTCGGCGACATCCGGCTGGGACAATCTCGATATACTGCAGCGCCGGGGCATGATTACTCGCGTGATACCGAAATGAACTCTTTGTACAAAGGTGGGCCCATGAAATTTCATCGCCTCGCATGGTTACCGGCAGTCATGCTCGTCGCCCTCACGCTGTCTGCACCGGGAGTCGCCCGGGGTGAGGAGCTGATAGTCGAGCATAACCCCACCGACCCCACCCACTTTTCCACCATTCAGGCCGCCATCGTTAACGCCACCAGCCGCCTGGCCGCGCGCCCCTCTTCGAGCTTCACCATCAGGGTCAAGGCCGACCCCTCCCCCTACAGCGGCAGCTTCACACCGATAAGCAACGTGCCGATCGTCGGCGACAGCACCGCCGGCACCTTCCTGTCCGGCGCCGGAGCGGCGGCGGTCATCAATCTGGCCAACGTCTCAGGGGTTGCAATCAGGAATTTCACCTTCCAGGGCGCCAGCATCGGAATTTCCGTGCTGAACAGTTCGGTCAACATCACCAACAACGTGTTTAAACTGGGCACAGCTGGCACTGCCATCGAGGTACAGGACTCACCTGGCACCTCCATCGTCAACAACACCTTTTTCAACAATGGCACCGCCATCAGCACCAACTCCGACATCACCATAACGAACGACATCTTTTCTACAAACAGTACGGCATTGTCTACTCAAATATCCCTGTCAAGGCTATCCTACAATGATTTTTTCGCCAACTCGGCCCTCGGCGTCACCAGCCTGGACGCCCATTCCATCGCCACTCCGGCGGCAACTGGCGCGAACCCGCTGGTACCGGATGCGAATCCGCTCTTGGTGAACCCGAGCCTGGTCAACAGCGACTTCCATCTCCGGTCCGGGTCGCCCTGCATCGGCACCGGAAACACCCAATACACCAATTCATTCAACTCCAGCATCGACATGGGTGCCTACGGCGGGCCGAACAGCGACATTCCGCTGGCCGCGGTGACGGGGCTGACCGCCAGCCTCACCAGCTTCCCCACCTCGGCAACCATCGCCCTTAGCTGGGACAGCTCCAGCGATAGCAAGGTGACGGCCTACCGGGTCTACTACGGCACGGCCTCCGGAAATTACACGGGCACCCAAGCCCAGGCGGCGTCCCCGGTCACGGTGCTGGCACCGGCCCACACTCTTGAGCTGACCGGTCTTCCTCTGGCCCCAGCTGCCACGCCCGGGATTCCGCAAAACGTAGCGCTCACCCCAGCCCCCCTGGGGCAGGCACTGATAGTCTCCTGGACCCCCGTTGCCGCAGCGACGGGATACCTTGTGTATTACAGCAGCACAAGCTTCGATGCCAGTTCACTCCCCGCGAACCCCATCAGCGTCGCCGGCACCCTGTCGTCGGCTTCGATCAGCAACTTGAGCAACGGCACGCCCTACTTCGTGGCGGTTGCCGCGCTGGCCCAGGTCCGGTTTTTCGCCGCCGTCACGGCCGTGATCGACACCAGCATCGCCTCCAGCCCGGGAAGCTCCAACGAAAGTGCCTATTCCCAGGAGGTGGGCACGACCATAGGCAGTCAGCAGCAGGGAGCGCTATCGGCCATCGCGAGTGATTTCCCCGAAGCCGCCGCCCCCTTTCCCAACCTGAAGAGCGAGGGGTGCTTCATCGCCACCGCCGCCTACGGTTTCTACTCCGCTCCCCAGGTGCAGGCCCTGCGGGACTTCAGGGATCGCTTCCTGCTGACCAACGCGCCCGGCAGGGCGTTCGTCGCCTGGTATTACCGCTACGGCCCGCTGGGCGCTCATTTCATCAACCTGCACCCCTGGCTCAAGGCCCCGGTGCGGCTCGCACTTTTACCGCTCATAATCGGAGCGCTCGTCCTCAACAGCAGCGCGACGCTGGCGAAGAGCGCCGTCGCCTTGCTCGCTTTTTGCTGGCTTGCGCTGCTGTGGCGCAGGAAAGGTTTCCTCCCCGGCCCCGGCCCCGCACTAAAAAAATTCCTGCTGGCACTGTTCCTGGTCATCCTCCCGAGCCTGGCACAGGGGGTCGAGACCCCGCGGGGCGAGGAGCCCCGCCCGGACCGTCCCCACTGGTCGCTGGAGTTGAAAGGGGGGGGCTTCTTCCCGGGCGCGGCCAACTGGTCCAGGTACTATGGAAGCAGCTATCAGGGGGAGTATGGCGGCGCTCTGGCGTACAAGATCTGGCGCCAGGTCGAGGTCGGCGTGGGGGGGAGCTACCTCACGGCATCCGGAAAGGGCCAGCTGCCGCTGCATGCCGCCGCGGGCAGCCAGCTGCTGGCGGGCGATGTGACTCTCCAGCGTGCCCCGCTGGACGCCTTCATCCTGGCGCGCGGCGTCTTCAGCGAGAACCAGCTGCTGGTCCCCTACGCCGCGGCGGGATATACCCGTCTCTTGTACCGGGAACAACTCAAAGGTCAGGGAACCACCCAGGGTTCGGTGAACGGTTACCACGCCAGGGGAGGGGTCCAGCTGTTACTCGACGGCCTCGAGCCGGATGCCTCGCGCAGCCTGTACCATGATTGGGGCGTGCACCACAGCTACCTTTTTCTGGAAGCGAAATATCTGCACGCCCTCGCGGACACTGTCCCGGCCGGATCGGTCAACCTGGGCGGCACCAGTTGCCTGGGCGGATTACTGTTCGAGTTCTGATTTCACTGGGGCGCCTGGCGGTGACCGAGCCATCTGCGGGCCCTCTCCAGTGTGGTACGCCCGGCAGTCCCCTCATGCATGGCAGCGTGCGTGGCCGCGTGCTGGGCCTCGTGTCGGGCGCTGACCTTCTTGAGCTTTTGGGAAATATCCTGGATCCGCTCCAGGGTTTCCGTGGGGATCAGGGAGAAATCCTTCATTTTACCCAATCCGGAAAAGAGGAAGGCGATGCCGAAAAAAGTCAGGGCCGAAGCGACAGCGAGCGCGGCAAGCCAGACCGGCAGGAAAACGGCGAGAGCGGCGACCGCGGTGCCGATGCAGGTAAGTATGCCAAGGAGCAGCAATCCCGCCCCGACAGCCATCAGGACGACTCCATTCTCAGCGGAATGCACGTGCCGCTTTATTTCAATGAAAGCCAGTTTCAGTTCCAGAAAAACCAGTATAATTGATTCTTCGAACAACTCGGCATAGAGCCGGACCACCGACACTCTTTTCCTGTTTCTGGTTTTTTCCATTGAGATACCTCCGGTCCATTTCCCGGCCCGGGTTCGGGCCGGGAAATCGGTCGTCCGGGCAGCGCTGCTCCCCGGCAGGCATGCCTCGGCACTACATGAATTAGATTTTACCTATTTGACCAAAAACAGTAAAGCAACAACCGCCCGGCCCTGGCCGCGTGCCGGCTAATCGACACCACGGCGAACAACGAGGTTTGGCCTATGAATACATCGCTGAAGGGCGCGCTGCTGTCGGGACTGGTCTTTCCGGGCGCGGGACAACTTTGGCTGAAACGTAGTTTGCGGGGCGTCGCGTTCGCCGGCGCGTTTTCGCTGTCGCTGGTGGTCATCGTGAGGAACGTCGCGGGGCAGGCGTTGGCCATGCTGGAGCGGATAGAATCGGAGGGGGGCGCGGTCGATTTGCTCGCCATCGTGAAGTCCGCCCACGCCTCCAGCTACGGCGACGCGGTCATGAACTGTGCGTCCCTGGTGCTGCTGACAAGCTGGCTGGCCAGCATGATCGACGCGTACTATCTGGGGAGGAAGCAGGACCTGGCCGAGCGGGAGCGGCCGGCGGGCAAAGCTGCGCCCTGATTTTCCGGTGGCCCTCCGGCCGGCCGGGAGGCACCTCGAAGGCCGGTGCCGGGGGACGGGAACGGGCGCCGCACTGCACGCCGCAATAGGGAAAGGGAGGAAGGATATCATGCTGAAGCGACCAATCCAGGTCATGTTGCTGGCGCTGGCCACACTGGGGTGCGCCGCGCCCGGCCCGGCAGGGGGTGGTTCCCACCCTGAGATCGCCATCGACCGGGGCGCCGACGGCTCCACCGTGACGCTACGCGAGGGGCAAGGGCTCAGCGTCACCCTGGCGGGCAATCCCACGACCGGCTTTGTCTGGGAGCTGGTCCCGGGCGCCGAAGCTGTCCTGGCGCGCCAGGGCGAGGCGCGCTTCACCCCGGAGAGCGCCAAGCTGGGCGCAGGCGGGGCCTACCGTTTTGCCTTCCGGGCCGTCGCACCCGGGAAGGCCCCCTTGAAGTTCGTCTTGCACCGTCCCTTCGAAGTGGGAAAGGCTCCGGCAGGCACCTTTCAGGTGACGGTCGTGGTGGCCAGGGGCGACGCGGAGTAGCCCGGCAGCCTCCGCCGCCGCAACGGGACGGGTGAGGCCGGGGGCGGGTCAGCCCCGGGTCCGGGACTCCGGGCGCAAGCGCAGCAGGAAGAGGGCATCGCAGTAGCGCGCCGCGGCCTTCCGGTCCGCGGCAGACAGGCTCCCGGCACGTACCGGGCGGCGGAAGCGCCCCAGGAAACGGCGCGCGGCGCTGTCCAGGGGCGGGTTGTCGTGACCCAGGCGCGGCGGGCAGTCGATGCTGCCGAAGCTGAAGGGGCCGACGGCGCCGGCAAGGCAGGGGTTGATCAGCAGCAGCGCGTCGTCCTCATCGCAGGCGCGGCCCAGCGTCTCGCGCCCCAGGTAGATGACGAAGTTGCCGGGGGACCGCCTCCCCTGTTCCATCCTCCTGATCCGCTTCAATTCCTGCTCGACGTCGGGCAGGGCTTCGCTATGGGCGAAGAGCAGCGGCTTCAGGGACGACTGGCGCACCAGATCCATGAAGCTGTCGATCCGGTAGGTCCGGACCAGAGGGTGCAGCAGGGCGTCCGCCAGCCCGCTGGCCTGCGACACCTCGTCGGAGGCGTCCGAGAAACGGCGCAGGCGCGATCCCGGCGCGGAGCGGGCGATGAGCGACCGGACGGCGCCCGGCTCCCTGATCTTGAGCAGCCGCAAGGCCCGCCGCACCGACTCCTCCTCGCGCCGTGTATAGCTGCTGTAGACCATGACCCGCAGAATCCCGCCCGGCACCAGCCGCGCGGCGAGCGCGCGCAGCCCGGCCAGCGGGTTCTCCAGGTGGTGCAGCACGCCGTAGGCATCGATCAGTCCGAAGTCGCCCTGCAGCGCCCCGGGGTCGCACAGGTCGCCGGCGCGGAAATCCACGCCGCGCACCCCGTGCAGCAGGCAGTGCAGCCGGGCGCGGCGCAGGCTCCGGGTGGAGAGGTCGAGAGCGGTGATCGAGGTGGCGGGGTTGGCGAGGGCAAAAGGGTACGGGGCGAAACTGCCGCAGCCGGCGATCAGGATGCGCGCCGCCCCGGGTGAGGGCAGCTCGCCGTTGAACCTGGACCAGAGGGCTGCCAGGTTGCTCGCGTAGGTGTCGCTGCGGCGCACGGACGCCACGAGGGGATAGTGCGGATAGGGGTACAACTCGTAATGGCGGCGCACGGTTTCGGACATGCAACTACTTTAGCAGGTAGGGGCTCCTCCTTCAAGCGGGGAGGGCTGGAAAAAGCCCGGGGGGATGCCGGTCCGGTTCGGGCCTGGCCGGCGGGGCGCACGACGAAAAAAGGCCGGGGGGAATCCCCGGCCTCCTTCTACTTTTCGCCCAGATATGTTTTTCTTTGAAGATTCTGCTCCGGTTTTAGGATTCTTCCTCAGTTAACGGGATGATGGCCACACTGGCCTTTCCCGCACCCAAAAATCCTAGTTTCCGTGCCGCAGCCCGCGAGAGATCGATGAACGGGGTGCTCTTCTTGCGGCAACGGTCGTTGACAACTACCGTCACTTCCTTGTCGTTGGCAAGGTTCCTTACCAAAACCTTGGTGCCGAGAGGGAGACTCTGATGGGCTGCCGTCATCATTTCCGGCTGATAGCGCGCTCCGGAAGTGGTCTTTCTCCCCTGAAACTTTTTGGCATAGTACGTGGCGATGCCGACCAGCTTCTTTACCAACGAGGTTTTCTGCTCTGGTGCTACGCTTGTTACTACCGGTGTTGCTACGGTCTTTTCTGCAGCCAGCAGGGGAAGCGTGTGGATCGGGAGGAGCATGAGACAGATGACGCAGACTCGCGCCATCCGGCCGCTCCGCTCGGGTGATGCCATGCGCACCTCCTTTGTTGGGCGAGGTGTCCTTATACCAGCTGATGCCGGCCAAGTCAAGGGGCAATGCGCCTCGCGCAAGGTAAGCTGCCGGAACTACGGGTTTTTAAGAAACCGGTTCGCCGCCCCGATCACGTTGTGCGGCCTGGCGAGCTCGCGCCGGCCGGTCCCCGTGGTGTCGTTGATGATGACGACCTCCCGCGTCGAGCCGTCCACCTCGGCGGTCGGAAAGGCGTAGCGCTTGAGGACCAGCCACTTGCCGCTTGGCTCGTGGAACTGCTCCACCCCCGGCGCCTCCAGGTGCCCCTTGAGCCCCTCCGCCACCAGAAACGACAGGCACTCCCGCCCCACGATGTCCCGGTGGGCCTTCCCGGTGAAGGTCTCCACGGCCCGGTTGAAGCGGCGGATGCGCCCCCACTGGTCGGCGAGGATGAACATGTCGGAGATGCAGTCCATGGTCTCCTCCCACTCGCGCCGGATCCCCTCCATCTGGTGGAACAGGTTCTTCAGCTCCTCGTGCTTCATGTAGAGCTTGGCGTCGCTCTCCAGGAGCTCCTTCTCCAGGTGCCGCTGATCGGTCACGTCGCGGGAGATGGCGATCAGGCACGCCTCCCCCTGGTACTCGATGACGTCGGCGGACCAGAGCAGCTCCCGGATCTCCCCCGACTTGACCCGGAACCGGACGTCGAGGTTGCGCACGTGGCCGTACTGGTTCAAGAGCCGCAGCATCACCATGCGCGCGTCCGGGTCCGCCCAAAGCTTCAGTTCCAGGGAGCTGTGCCCCATGACCTCGTCCCTCGTGTAGCCGGTCATCTCCTGGAACGCCTCGTTCACGTCGATGTAGGTGCCGTCCTCGGCGCGGGTGATGACGATGGAGTCGGGGCTGGCGTGGAAGGCCTTGGAGAACTTCTCCTCGGAGTTCCTGAGCGCCTGTTCCGCCTCGTTGCGCCAGGTGACGTCCTGGGTGGTGCCGACCATGCGCAGCGGGCTCCCCTGCGCGTCGAAGGTCACCTCCGCGCGGGTGGAGAGGGTGCGCACCGCGCCGCCGGGGAGCACGGCGCGGTAGTCCATGCTGAAGGGCTTCTTGTTGTAGAGGGCGTCGTTCACCGCCTTGATCAGGCGCTCCCGGTCCTCCGCGTGCACCGCGCGCAGCACCCCCTCGTGGGTCGGCACGGTCGCCTGGTCGACGCCGTAGATGCGGTACACCTCCTCGGACCAGGTGAGGACGTCGAGCACCACGTCCCACTCCCAGTTGCCCAGCCTGGCGATGCGCTGGGCGAGCGCGAGGGTGGCCCTGCTCTGCCTGAGGGCGTCCTCGACCTGCTTCTGGGCGGTGATGTCCAAAAGCGAGATGACGGTCTCCTTGGAGTCGGAGATGGCGGCCCAGTTGCCGACCACGGGGGTGAGCTCGCCGCGCCGGTTCTTCACCCGCAGCTCGAAGCTGTTCTGCCGGAGCCCCGCTTGCCCCCACCTCAAATCGCGCTGCGCCAGGATCTGATCCCCGTCCTCCTCGGCCAGGAAATCGGTCCAGCGCAGGCGCCCTTCCAGCTCCTCCCTGCTGTAGCCGGTGATGGCCTCGAACCCCTTGTTGACCACCTGCAGGATGCCGTCGGGGAGGGTGATCGCCATGGCGGAGCCGGTGTTCTCGAAGATCGCCCGGTACCTTTGCTCCGACTCTTTGAGCAGCGACTCCGAGCGCCGGCTGGCCGAGATGTCGCGCGCCAGGTACAGCACCCGCTCGACCCCGCGCAGGGGAGCCACGATCGGGTGAAAGGAGACCTCCTCGTACACCAGTTCCCCCGCCCCCCCCAGGTAGCTGATCTCGCGGGTCGCCGGAGCGGCGCTGGCGACGGCTTGCGCCAGCAGGCCCAACACCTCCTCGGGGAGCCCCTGGCCGAGGACCAGGCGGGAAAAACTCTGCCCGATCACGGTCTCGGCCTCCGGCGCGTGCTTGCGGAGGAAGACGCCGTTGGTACCGGCAATGGTGAGGTCGTCGGTCTCGATGACGCAGATCGCGTCGCTGGCGGATTCGAAGAAGATGCGGGAGAGTTCGTCCGAGTGCCTGATGGAGTCCTCCGCGCTGCGCCGCCTCTCCCTGAAGGCAGCCAGCACCAGGAAAAGCACGGCGAGGAGCAGGGAGCTGACCGAGCGCATCCAGAGCTCTCGGGGCTCCCCGCTCAACAGCTCCTGGAGAAAGGTCCCTTCCGTGAAGCAGAGCGCGTCCATCAGCGCGTCCCCGACCCAGAACAGCAGGAACAATCCGATGGCGCTCGCCACATCTCCTTTCCATTGGGACCGCTTTGACATCCGGGAAACCTCCACAAGGCCTTACAGCACCAGTTGCACCTTTTCGGCGGGAAGGAGCAAAAACTTGAAGCCCTGTCGCAAGGACAGGCCGCCGGCTCGCGCCGCTCGCTTCAGGCGACGAAGAGCGGCTGGTCCGAGGGGGGGATGATGCCGGCGGCGCAGGCGCGCCCCAGCAGCTGGCGCACCGCGGCCTCTCCTTCGGCGCCCAGTTCCAGCGAGTAGTCGTTCACGTACAGCCCGATATGGGCGTCGCAGACCTGGTCGCTCATCTCCTGCGAGTGGGCACGGATGTACGGCCGCGCCTCCCCCGGGTGGTCGAAGGCGTGGCGCACGCTGCTGGCGAGGCCGTGCTCCAGCGCGAGCAGGGTGGCTCGTCCCAGGGAGCGCCGCGCGGCGATCCCCCCAAGCGGTATCGGGTGCCCGGTTTCCCCCTCCCACCACTGGCCCAGGTCGAGCACCCGGGTGAGGCCGAGCGAGGCGAAGGTGAAGCGCGACTCGTGGATGATGACGCCGGCGGCGACCGAACCGTCGGCGACGGCCCCCATGATCTTGTCGAAGGGGAGGTAGACCAGGTCCCCAAGCGACGGGTCGAAGAGCCGAAGCAGCAGGGCGGCGGTGGTGAACTCTCCGGGCAGCGCGATCCGCTTCCCTGCCAGCCGGGCCGGGTCCAGCGGCTCGCGTGCCACCAGCAGCGGCCCGCAGCCGCGCCCCAGGGCTCCGCCGGAGCGCAGCAGCAGGTAATCCTCCAGGATCCGCCCCAGCAGGTGGTAGGAGACCTTGGAGACGTCCAGCAGGCCGGAGAGCGCCATCCGGTTCAGGGTCTCCACGTCTTCCAGCCTCTCGCTGAAGCCGAGCCCGCCGCACGGCACCCGCCCGTGTACCAGTGCATGAAAGATAAAGGTGTCGTTGGGGCAGGGCGAGAAGCCCAAGGATAATTTCCGCTTGCGTCCCGCGTCACCGCTGCTGCAGGACTCGCTGCTTGCTGTCGTCATGGTCTTCGCCTGATTGAGGTAATGCCCCCCACCGTTGAGGGGGCAGCTGGCTGAAGCGACGGGGCGCCCCCTGAGCGGGGCCACGGGGGCCAGGTTCAGTGACGAGCCGCGTCTCAGCCAATCAGAGACGATCTTAACACGAAACGCGCCAGGCGGGAGAGGAAAGTTGCAGGTAGCTCAGCAAGAATTTCTGGACCTGATTCACGGCCCGCGCCAGGTCCCAGCGCGACAGGTCCCGGTCCTCGACCAGGTTGCTTATGCCGCGCACCTCGAGGAAGGGTACCCCGTAGGCGAGCGCCACCAGCGCCAGTGCGCCCCCTTCCATGTTCTCGCAGATGCCGGGGTAGCGCCGCTGCAGCTCGTCCCCCCTGACGGCCGTCCCGGAGCAGGTGGAGACGGTATGAAAGGGGCCGAGCTCTCCGCGAAAACCACGCCCGCGAGCCCAGTCCAAGGCGCCCGCCGCCAGTTCGGCATCCAGCGGGACCTGGTTGAAGATCCGCTCCCCGCCCCCCCGGTAGGCCGGGATGCCGATCAGATCGAGCCCCCGCCACCCCTGCGGCGTCTCGACCCCCTCATCGGGGAAGCTCTCGCCGGAGGCTATCGCCAGGTCCCCGACCGACAGGCCGCTCCCGGCGCAGCCCCCCCCGCACCCTGTGTTGACCAGCAGCGGCGGCGTGAAGCGCTCCAAAAGCAGGGTGGCGGCGCAGGCGGCGTTCACCTTTCCGATGCCGGTCTCGGCCAGCAGCACCTCCCTCCCGGCGAGAGAGCCGAGGAAACAGTCCAGATGCCCGACCCCGGGAAAGGGGTGGGCGGAGCAGCCGTCTATCAGCAGGGAAAGCTCCAGGCCGGTGGACGCGGTGACGATGATCGGGTTCATGAGTTCACTCCTGTCGGACGCGGAGCGCGCCGGGGACCCGAGTGTAGCACGGCGGGGAAGCGAAGTTCAACTGTCAGCGCCGGGAGCTGTCAATTACGGCGCCCCCCTGTCAAAAGAACCCCGCTGCCGCCCCCCGCCTCCGGCTCCTGCCGGCGCTCCGCAACTCATCCCCGGCGCGGGGTGCGCGGGGGAGCCCCGCCGGACCCGGGGGAGAGGGGCGGCCGGACCGGCCGCCCAAGCTGCCGTTTCACTGCGGTTTTCCCATTAACGGCTTTTTCTTTCTCTATCATTGGCTATGCACCGGGGCGACCTTTTGCTACAATTGGTCAGCCCCTGCCCGAGCGCCCCCCGGAGCTCGGCACAGGTTTTGCTGCAGGGCTGGATGCCTTCCGGTGCTGCCGCGCCCTTCCTGCCGGCGGCCGCGGGGGGGTGGAGGGGGCGCGGGGCAGGACCGGCAGCGCTGCCGCGCCCCATTTTTAGTTGCATAACAGCGGGCCATCTAATATATTCGGACGGTTCTAGCGACCTCACACACAAGGGATTCTTCATGCCGCGCTGGATTCTCCCCACCAACATAGTACTGGGACTTGCTGCCATCGGGGCCCTGGCGTTCATCGCAGCCGACCTGGTCAGCTTCAAGATCTCCGGGCTCTACCCCAGAAGCGGCCAGAAGAGCGCGGCCCCGGCCGCTGCACCCCTTCCGGCGGAGGACCTGCAGAGTTTCGCGCCGATCCTGGAGCAGGGGCTCTTCGGCAAGGCGACCCAGGGGAAGCTGAGCGCGATCGTCCAGCCCCCCCCCGCGCAGGCGGGAGCGCCCGCCCCCCCCCCGCCCTCGGCGGGCGACCTCACCCTGCTGGGAACCGCCGTGGGATCCTTCAGGGAGACCTTCGCCCTGGTGCTCAAGGGGTCGAGCCACGAGGAGCGGGTCTTCAGGCTGGGCGAGACCGTGTTCTCCGCCGGCCCGCTGGTCTCGGTGCAAAAGGACGTGGCCGAGATACTGATCTCCGGCAAGAGGGTGAAGATCCTCACCCCCAGCGCCGTCGCGGCCGAGGGGGCCGCCAGTCAGGCCGCGCCGCCGCAGCCCGCAGCCGGGGGGCTCGCCGCGCCGGCCGGAGGCGGCAACTACGTGATAGACCAGCGCGCGCTCAACGCGGCCCTGGACAACATCGGCCAGGCGATGACCGACGCGCGCCTGCTGCCGAGCGTGAAGGACGGCAAGGTGGAGGGGTTCCGGGCCTCCGAGGTGAAGCCGCAGGGAATCTTCGGCACCATCGGCATCAGAAATGGCGACGTGCTGCTCAGGATGAACGACTTCCCGATAGATTCCCCGGAAAAGGCGATCCAGTCCTTCGCCTCCCTCAAGGGGCAGAGCCGGATCAAGCTGGACCTGATCCGCGACGGACAGCCTACCACCTTCAACTACGACATCAGGTGAAAAAACAGGTTGAGGTCAAGGTTTAGGTCCAGTGAAACGCGGAGGCGGGGCAGGGGCAAGCTGAAACAGTTGAGGATGGGTAAACGTTTCAGGAGAGGCCATGTACAAGAGCTTCAAGGACATGCCAGTTTGGCAACGCGCTATGGAGATCGCCCAGCGGGTATTCATCGCGACTGAACATTTACCCAAAAAAGAGGATTATGGGCTGACTTCACAAATACGAAGATCAGCTTTGAGCATTCCAGCAAATATTGCCGAAGCCTTCGGACGCAGTCATTCTCTGGACAAGGTAAATTTTTATTATAATGCCAGGGGGTCTCTGACCGAGACTCAGAACCACATAGAGTACGCAAAAAGAGTGGGGTACATTTCACATGAAGATGCGCTCGGCATGGATAACGACCTTATTTCGCTGCATCATGAAATCAACAAGATCGTATCGGCGTTGGTTGGCGCGAAGATCTGATTTGGGGTTTGCTTGACTCAACCTCGACCTCAACCTCAACCTGTTTTTTAGGGGGTTTTCTTTTGAAACGACGAGCCGCGCATCTCATAACACTGCTCATGTTCCTGCTGGCCGCACCCAACCTGGCCTTTGCCAAGGGGGTGGTGCTGAACTTCACCGACGTGGACATCGCCACCATGGTGAAATTCATCAGCGACCTGACCGGAAAGAACTTCATCATGGACGACCGGGTGAAGGGGAAGATCTCGGTCTTCTCGCCCGCGAAGCTCTCCAATGAGGAGGCCTACAACGTCTTCACCTCGGTCCTCGAGCTGAAGGGGTTCACCGTGGTCCCGGCGGGCAAGGTGCTGAAGATCGTGCCGACCTCTTCGGCCAAGCAGTCCGGCATGAGGGTCTACGCCGACGGCGAGCGGGGGGCGGTGAACGACTCCTACCAGGCGAGGGTGATCCCGCTGACGCACGTGGCCCCCCAGGACGCGGTCGCCTTCCTGCAGCCGCTGGTCTCCAAGGACGGCCAGATCTCCGCCTTCGGGGCGGCCAACATGATCCTGGTGGTGGACTCCGCGCTCAACATGCAGAAGATCCTCGGCATCCTGAAGTACATCGACACGGACCAGCTGCGCGAAGGCGCGGAGGTCGTCTTCCTGAAGAACGCCTCCGCCGAGAGCGCGGCCACCCTGGTCCGGGACTGGCTGGGGGGGAAGGGGGCCGCCGCGAAACCCGGGCAGCCCGCGACCACGCCTGCCGCTGGCGCCACCGTAGTCGCCGACACCAGGCTGAACGCCCTGATCCTGTTCGGCAGCGACCGGGACAAGGCCGACGTCAAGAAGCTGATCTCGCTGATCGACGTGGTCCCCCCCACCGCCAGCTCCAAGGTGAACGTCTACTACCTGGAGAACGCGGAGGCGACCGAGGTCGCCAAGGTGCTGGACGGCCTGGTGAAGGGCTCCAGTGCCGGCGCGCCGGCGACCCCGGGCGCCGCGGCGCCGCTGCAGTCCCTCTTCGAGGGGGGCAAGGTGAGCATCACGCCGGACAAAGCGACCAACTCGCTGGTCATCCTCGCCTCGCCCAACGACTACCAGAACCTGCTGACCGTGATCCAGAAGCTGGACCGCCGCAGCCGCCAGGTGTTCGTCCAGGCGATGATCGCCGAGGTCTCCATCAACAAGGCCAAGGCGCTCGGCGTGCAGTGGGGCTTCCTCGGCTTCGGCGCCACCTCCAACGGCAGCGTGGCGACCGCCGCCAGCTTCGACCCCTTCGGCACCTTCGCCAACCTCGGCTCCACCCTCACCACGCTGACCGCCGCCGGGGTCACCACGACCGGCATCCTGAGCTCCGCCGCCAACTTCCCGGTCGTGCTCCAGGCGCTGCAGACCAACGGCGCCCTCAACGTGCTCTCCACCCCCAACGTCATGACCAGCGACAACAAGGAGGCGGAGATCTTCGTGGGCGAGAACGTCCCCTTCCTCTCCGGCACCAACCTGACCTCCACCGGCCTCTCCCAGCAGTCGATCGAGAGGAAGGACACCGGTATCATCCTGAAGATCAAGCCCCAGATCAGCGAGGGGGAGTACGTCAAGCTGGACATCTACCAGGAGATCTCCGCGGTGAAGGACTTCGGGACCGCCAACAACCCGAACCTCGGCTCCACCAAGCGCTCCGCCAAGACCTCCGTCGTCGTGAAGAACACGGATACCGTCATCATCGGCGGGCTGATCCAGGACTCGGACCAGGTGACCGAGAGCAAGGTCCCGCTGCTGGGCGACATCCCGGGGCTGGGGTGGCTCTTCAAGACCAAGAACACCACCCGCGAGAAGACCAACCTGCTGATCATGCTCACCCCCCGCATCATCAAGGACGCCAGCGACATGGCGGAGGTGTCGGTGCGCCAGAAGGGGAACTTCTCCGACGCGGTGAAAAGGGATGTGCCGGTCGACGTCGAACAGATGCTCGAGGAGCAGGCGCTCAAGGACCAAAAGACGCTCAAGGACCTGAAGACGCCCCGGGAAGCGAGCCCCCCCGCGGCTCCGGGCGTTCTTCGCTAGGACGGCCGGACCCACGTTTCAGCACCCACAACGGAATCGACTTATGGCAGAGAAGCTGGACATAGAGAGCACCGCGGAGCGGCTCGGCCTGCCGTTCCAGGCGGAGATCGACGAAGCCCTGGTGGACGGCGCGCTGGTGAGCCGGGTACCGCTCAACTTCGCCAGGAACAACCTGCTGCTGCCGCTGCGCGAGGAGGGGGGGAGGATCGTCGCCGCCAGCGCCGACCCGGCGAACCTGCTGGCGGCCGACGAGCTGGCCGGCCTCTTCGCCCTCCCGGTCTCCATCGTCGCGGTGCCGCGGCCGGCCCTGCTCGACGCGGTGAACCGGCTCTACTCGAGGCTCTCCGGGAGCGCCCAGGAGGTCGTGGAGGAGCTCGAGGGGGAGGAACTCTCGGCGCTCGCGGGGTCGTTCAACGAGCCGCGCGACCTGATGGAGCTGACCGACGAGGCGCCGGTCATCCGCCTACTGAACTCCATCCTGTTCCAGGCGGTGAAGGAGCGCGCCAGCGACATCCACCTGGAGCCGTTCGAGCGCGAGCTGGAGGTCCGCTTCCGGATCGACGGCCTGCTCTACAAGATGCTCACGCCGCCCAAGGTGATCCAGGAGGCGCTCACCTCCCGGGTGAAGATCATGGCGGGGCTCAACATCGCCGAGAAGCGGCTCCCCCAGGACGGCCGCATCCGGGTCAAGGTGGCCGGGCGCGACGTGGACATCCGCGTCTCCCTGATCCCGACTTTCTTCGGCGAGCGCGTGGTGCTCCGGCTCCTGGACAAGCAGCGCGGCATCCTGAGCCTCAGGGAGATCGGGCTTTCCGCCTCCAACGACGCCTTCATGGAGCGCATCCTCTCCCGCACCTCCGGCATCGTGCTGGTCACCGGGCCGACCGGAAGCGGCAAGACCACGACGCTCTACGCGGCGCTGACCCAGATCAACTCGCCGGAGAAGAACATCATCACCGTCGAGGACCCGATCGAGTACCAGCTGAAGGGGGTCGGGCAGATCCAGGTGAACCCGAAGATCGACCTCACCTTCGCCAACGGTCTGCGCTCCATCCTGCGCCAGGACCCGGACATCGTCATGATCGGGGAGATCCGGGACGCCGAGACCGCGGAGATCGCCATGCAGGCCTCGCTCACCGGGCACCTGGTGCTCTCCACCCTGCACACCAACGACGCCGCCACCGCGGTCACCCGCCTGATCGACATGGGGATCGAGCCGTTCATGGTCGCCTCCTCGCTCTCCGCGGTGCTGGCCCAGCGGCTGGTGCGGGTGATCTGCCCGCACTGCAAGGAGTCCTACCTCCCGGACCGCGCCTACGCCGGCGTCGAGCTTCCAGCGCTTTTGTACCGGGGGCGGGGCTGCGAGAAGTGCTTCCAGCTCGGCTCCATCGGGCGGATCGGCATCTACGAGCTGCTGCCGGTCGACGCCGAGCTCTGCTCCATGATCATCCGGCGCGAACCGGCCGGCGCCATCAAGGAGTACGCGATCTCCAAGGGGATGAAGACGCTGCGCGAGGACGGGCTGGACAAGGCCCGCCAGGGGATCACCACCATCGAGGAGGTCCTGAGGGTGACCCAGGACGACTATGCCGACCTTTCGCTATAACGCCTTCACCTCGGGCGGCGCCGAGGTCTCCGGGACCCTCGACGCGGCGACCCTGCACGACGCGCACCTGCAGCTCAGGCAGAAGGGGCTCTACGCCAAGGAGATCGCCCCGGCGCCCGAGGGGGGCCCCAGGAAGCTCTTCAGCTTCGGCTCCGGCGTCAGCGTCCCGGACCTGTCGCTCGCGACCAGGAGGCTCGCGACGCTCCTGGGGAGCGCGGTCCCGGTGTACGAGGCGGTCGCGACCCTCTGGGAGCAGGAGGCGCCCGGCGAGCTGAAGCGGGTGCTCGGGCGGGTGCGGGACCGGCTCGCCGAGGGGAAGGGGCTCGCGCAGTCGCTTGCCGCGGAGCCGGCGGTCTTCTCCGAGAGCTACGTCGGCATGGTCGCGGCGGGCGAGGCGAGCGGGGCGCTGGAAGTCGTCCTGGAGCGGCTCGCCGAGTTCCAGGAGGACCAGGCCGCGGTGCAGAGCAAGGTCGTCACGGCGCTTATCTACCCGATCCTCATGGTGCTGGTGGGTGCCGGGGTGATGCTGTTCCTGCTCGCCTTCGTCATCCCCAAGATCGTGGTCGTGTTCCAGGAGAACAAGGCGACCCTCCCCCTGATCACCGTCGTCGTGATCAAGTTGAGCACCCTGCTGCGCAAGGGATGGTGGGCTTTGCTCCTGGTCGGGGTCGGGCTGGGCGCGTCCTGGAAAAGGCTCGGCAGGCAGGACGCCTTCCTCCTGCGGCGCGACCGGCTGCTGCTCAAGTTGCCCGTGCTCGGTCCGCTCTGGCAGCGCCTGGTGCTGTCGCGCTTCGCCAAGGTGCTCGGGCTCCTCCTGGCAAGCGGCGTCCCGATCATCAAGGCGCTGGAGATCACCGGCGAGGCGGTGGTGAACCGGGAGTACCGGGGCTTCCTGGCCCAGGCACGGGAGACCCTGATCCAGGGGGGAAGCCTCTCCGCGTCGCTCAAGGTGAGCCCGCTCTTCCCGCCGCTTTTGACCCACATGACGGCGGTGGGCGAGAAGAGCGGCGAGCTGGACCGGATGCTGATCAAGGCGGGCGAGGCGTTCGAGAAGGAGTTCAACGCGACCGTCACCCGCTCCATGGCGCTGATCGAACCGTTCCTGGTGCTCGGCATGGGAGTGTGCGTTGCCGTCATGGTCATCGCCGTACTGCTCCCGATTTTCCAGCTGAACGAGCTGGTGAAGTAGCGAGAAGCAAATCCAACCCATTTGAGAGGTCCTGCATGTTTGACTCATTGAAAGAAAGCCGCGGCTTCACCCTCATCGAGCTCATGGTCGTCATCGTCATCCTGAGCCTCTTGGCCGTCCTGGTCGGCCCCAAGCTGATCGGCCGCAGCGACGACGCCAAGGTGGCCGACGCCAAGGTCCAGATCAGGAACCTGGAGACCGCGCTGAAACTCTACAAGCTGGACAGCGGCAACTTCCCCAGCACCGAGCAGGGGCTGCAGGCGCTGGTCGCCAAGCCGACGACCGGCAAGATTCCGAACAACTACAAGGCGGAGGGGTACCTCGAGAACAAGAACGTGCCGAAGGACCCCTGGGGCAACGACTACATCTACCTATCCCCCGGCGAGCACGGCGACTACGACCTCTACAGCTTCGGGGCCGACGGGGTGCGCGGCGGCGAGGGGAAAAACGCCGACATCGAGAGCTGGAGCATGAAGTAACCGGAAACGCCACGAGGTATAAGAAACTGGCAACTCGCAACGGCAACGGCGCAGCCCGGGACCTCTCCCAGGGCGGTTTCACCCTGATGGAGCTGATGGTCGTCATCGTCATCATCGCCCTCACCGCGGCGGTGGTACTGCCGCGCCTCCCCTCCAGCGAGGGGACCAGGCTCAAGGACTCGGCCCGCAACCTCGCGTCCGGCATCAGGTTCCTGAACGACCAGGCGATCATCACCAAGGGGGTGTACCGCCTGAAGCTGAACCTGGCCGAGAACAGCACGAGCATCGTCAAGCTCGCCGCCAACGGGGAGGAGTTGCCGCCGGATGACCGGTTCATGGGGCGCACGCTGGTCCAGGAAGGGATCAGCATAGAGGACGTGACCCTGCCTCGGACCGGCAAGGTTTCCGAGGGGGAGGTCGTCATCCCCTTCGGTCCGATGGGCTACCCCGACTGCATCACCATCCACCTGAAGGGTGGAGAGCGGCACTACACCGTCACCGCCTACCCCTCCGGCGGCAAGGTGCTGGTGCAGCAAGGGTACCAGGAGGCGACGTCGTGAGAGGCTTCACCCTGCTGGAGGTGATGATCGCGCTCGCCATAGCGGCGGGGGTGCTCCTCACCGTGATCGCCTCGGTCAACTACCACCTCTCCATCATCGGGCAGGACCGGGAAGAGACCACGGCGGTGCTGCTCGGGCGCGCCAGGCTGGATGATCCGGATTTCGCCAACGAGAAGGGGGACAAGGGGAACTTCGCTCCCGACCATCCGGAAATCAGGTGGCAGGTCGAGACCCTCCCCGCCGACCTTCCGCTTTTGAACCGCAAGCGGCTCACCGTCACCTGGGGAGACGGAGACCGGCACAAGCTGTCCCTGGTGCAATATGTGCCGAAACAATAACGGTTTCACCCTCATCGAGCTGCTGGTGGCCCTGGCCCTGCTGGTCATCCTGACCGCAGCCCTCTACGGCACCTATTTCTCCGTGACGGCCGCCCGCGAGCGCGGTGGCGCACGCAGCGCTGCCCGCAGGGAGCTTTCCACAACCTTGGGGACGCTGAGAAACGAGTTGTCGTCGACCTTCTTTCTCTCCGGAGCCTCCCCCCCGGCCGGCGGCGCCGCGGGGAGCAACCCGGGGCAGAACCTGCAATTCGTCGTGGAGGACCGGGACAGCTTCGGCAACCCCGCCTCCCTGCTGCAGTTTACCGCCGTCACCCCCCCCCCGATCGGATCGGCCCCCTGCTCCGACGTCGAGGCGGTGCGCTACGCGGTGCAGGAGAAGGAGGGGGCGCTCACCCTGACCCGGGAGGCGAAGGATCTCTACCTGCAGACGAAATCCGTCCCCTACCCCGTCATCGACAACATCGAGGCCTTCCTGGTGGAGTGCTACGACGGCAGCAAATGGGTGAAAACCTGGGACACCGCCGTCTCCGGGACCAACAGGCTGCCGGACTTCGTCCGGGTCACCGTGACGCTCAAGGGAGGGGAGAAGTTTCCGCTGGTAGCCTCGCCCGGCTTCGGCCGCAAAGGGCCGGAGCTGGCCGGCCTGCCCGGCCTAGGCGGCCTCAAGCTCCCGGGCCTGCCGCAACTGCAGCCGGTGCAGCCATGAGGGAAGAGCGGGGCTTTGCCCTGGTGATAACGCTGATCGTGACGGCACTGCTGGTGGCGCTCCTCGTGGAGTTCATCAACGAGACCTACGTCGACACCTCGCACAGCCACAATTTCGTCGCCGCGCAGCAGGCCGGGGTGCTCGCCGAGTCCGGAGCGACCGTGGGAAGGGGGCTGCTCCAGTTGGAGCTCGGCTCCAGCCTCCCGGGGCTGTCGCACCCGGGCTACAGCTCGCTGCTCGACACCTGGGCGCAGCCCATCCACCGCGAGGACGAATCGGGGAGTCTCACCGTCAGCATCGAGGAGGAGAGCGGCAAGCTGAACCTGAACAAGGTCCTTTATTCCGGCTCCGACAAAGGCTATCCCTTCCGGGTCGCGGCGCGGAACCTGTTCCAGAGACTGAAGCTCGCCAACTACGACACGCTGACGGACGCCACCGTGGACTGGGTGAGCAGATCCGACCAGCCACCGCAGCCGGCCGGGGCGAAGTCTCCCTACTACAACGCCCTCAAGCCCCCCTATGATGCCAAGGGGGCCGCGTTGCAAACCGTCGAGGAGCTGGGGCTGGTGAAAGGGTTCACCGGCGAGACGGTGGCAAAGCTCAAGCCTTTCGCGACGGTCTATGAGGGCTCCCCGAATGAGTTTTCCACCCTGATCAACATAAACACCGCCCCGCCGGAGCTGCTCGCCTCGGTTCCCGGCATGAGCGACGACCTGGCGAGCCGCATCCTGGAGTACCGGAAAGCCAAGCCGATCAAGGCACTGGCCGACATCGAGGGGCTCAAGGCGCCGCCTCCCAGCCTGCTCGCGATGGTGAATTTCCGCGGCTCGGTCTACCGCATCCGCTCGGAAGGGAGGGTGGGCGACAGCAGGAGCATCGTGGAAGCGGTGGTGCGCATCAGCGGAACGGCCTCGCAAGTCCTTTACTGGAGAGAATATTGATGGATATTTTGATCGTAGCCCTGCAAAGGGACGAACTGACCCTCGCCAGCTTCCGTCCCCGCAAGGGGGGGGTGAGCTTTCTGGCTGCCGAGCGCCATCCGCTGGCAGGGGGAGCGGAGGAACTGACCCGGCTCCTGAGCGCCGCCGCGCCGGAGACCGGGGAGCGCAGGGTCGTCCTGGCGCTCCCCCCCTCCCGGCTCTTCATGCGGGAGCTGGAGCTGCCGCTCACCGACCGGGCCAAGGTGCGGGAGATGCTGCCGCTGGAACTCAAGGGGGAGACCGCGCTCGACAGCGACGCGCTCGCCTTCGACGCGCTCCAGCTGGCCAGCGGCAGGTTCCTCGCCGTCTGGGGGAGGAGCAAGGACCTCGCCGAGCAGATAGAGCTCTTGAAGGGTGCGGGGCTGGAGCCGGAACTGGTGACCGCGGCGCTTTTCCACTTCGACAAGCTGGTCCCCGCCGCGGGAACCGTAGCGGTGACCGACGGCGAGGCGCTGGCGGTCTACCGCGAGGGAAAGCCGGTCTTCTTCCGGGCCTTCCCGCCGGGCGCCGGCCCCGAGGAGCTGGACCGGACCGTGGCGGCGCTGGAACTCGCCCACGGGGTGCGGATCGACCGTACCGTCTCCTATGCCCGCAGCTCCCGCGAGGCCGAGGCCCTGTCCCAGGGGTCGCAAGCGCTCGCCGAGGCGTTTGCCGGCGACGCCCACGCGGCCCACGACCTGGCCGGGGCCTTCGCCCTGGCGGCGGCGGTGGCCGAGGGGAGCGCGCTCAACCTGAGGCGAGGCGAGCTCGCCTACACCGCGGGGAGCGCGAAACTCTACCGGAAGCTGCGCCTCACGGCCATCCTCGCCGCGGCGGTCCTGGTCCTGGTCTGCGCCGAGAGCGCCGTGCGCTACACCCTGGCCAAGCGCGACCTCGCCTCGCTGGACCTCTCCATCAGCGGGGTCTACAAGGAGGTGTTCCCGACCCGGAAGAAGGCGGTCGACGAGGTGGCGGAGCTGCATGCCGAGATCAGAAGGCTGGAGGGGGCCAGGACCTCCAGCAACCTGCTGAAGCTCCTGAAGGACCTCGCCCTGGCCAAGGGGGACGACGTGAACGGCATCTACGAGACCGAACTGGACGGCCCGGAGGTCCGCCTGAAGGGTGAGGCGAGGAGCTTCCAGGCGGCCAACGACTTCAAGGGGCGCGCCGGGAAACTCTTCGACGGGGCGGAGGTGAGCGAGATCAAGTCCCGGCCGGACGGCAGCGTCAGCTTCTCCTTGCGCGGCAAGCTGAAGGGGGTGACGCCATGACCCTCGACGCCATCAGGGACCGCCTGCAGGGGGTGGAGAGCAGGACCCGCCTGCGGCTTGGCATGCTCCTGGCCGCTTTTCTGGTCGCAGTGCTCGCCCTCTCCGCGCTCAACTCCAGGATCTCGACGCTGGAGAAGAAGCGGCGCGCGCGCGAGGGGGACCTGACCGAGATGATGAAGCTGAAAATCCGCTACCAGCAGGACAACGCGGGGAGCCAGCGGCTCGCCAACCGGCTCCTTGCCACCCGGCCCGACGACTCGCCCGCGAAGCTCATCGAGGAGATCGGCATCAAGGGGCGCAACAGCCAGATCAAGCCGGTCAAGGGCGAGGAGCTCCCGGGCTACGTGGAGGACGCGGCGGAGGTGAAGATCGAGGGGCTGAGCGCCAACGAGGTGGTCAACCTGCTCTACCGCCTGGAGAAGGGGGCCCGCCCGGTGACCGTCAAGAAGGCGCTCATCAAGCAGCGCTTCGACGACCCAGCGAAGCTCGACCTCTCCCTGACGGTCGCCCTCATCAAGCCGGCACCGGCGGGGGCCCGATGAGGCGGCGCGCGCTCTACCTCGCCCTGGGAATCCCCTGCGGGATCATCTGCTTTCTCTACCTGACCCTGCTCTTCATCCCGAACGACGCACTCAGGGGGGTCCTGGCCCGGGCGGCGGGGAACGCCGGCTACACCCTGGACTGCACCGGCTTCGGCAAGCGCTTCCCGCTCGGCCTGGGGGCCCGGGTCCTGGAGCTCTCCTCGGACAAGGGGTCCCTGCTCAGGCTGCAGGACGCCCGGGTGAGCCTGAAGCTCCTGCCGCTGCTGCTCGGCCGGGTGGGGCTCGACTACGGCGGCAAGATCGGGGCCGGCGTGATCCAGGGGGAGGTCACCCTCGGCAAGGCGCCCGGCTGGAGCGTGCAGGCCCGCGGGGTCCGGCTGGAGGAGATCCCCTTCTTCGCGTCCGTCGCCTCGGCCCGGGTCAAGGGGGAGCTGCGCCTGAGCGGAGCGCTCGAAAGCCCGCAGGGGATCGCCCGGGGAGATCTGCAGTTGGAGGTGCGCGGGGCGGAGCTCGCGGGGATCAAGCTCGGCGACCTGCCGCTTCCGGACGCCTCCTATCGGGAGGTGCGCGGAGCGCTCAGGGTCGAGAAGGGGCGCGCCCTGCTGAAGAGCTTCACCCTGAACGGCGACGGCATTTACGTGCGCCTCAAGGGGGAGAGCACCCTCGCGACCCCCTTGGGTAACTCGCCGCTCAGCCTGGTGCTGGAGATGATGCCCAAGCCCGCCTTCCTGGAGCGCCAGAAGTTCGTCTTCCTGCTGCTCACCAAGTACCAGAGCTCACCCGGGGCCTTCAGTGTTCCGATCCACGGCACCCTGGCGCATCCCGCCCTGTGACCGGCACCCCCCGAAACTAAGTTTTGCCAAACGAAAGTTTGAGTTGCATTTGGTCCGCCGCTTCCATTAGTATGCGCAGAGAACCGCCCTGGCGGGCGGCACGGGCCAAGCCCCCACAAAGGCGAAAAAGGCGGGAGAGCAGCAGATGATCGAGTTCCAGGGCGTACACAAATGGTTCAAGAAACTCCACGTGCTGAACGACATCAACCTTCATGTCAATCCGGGCGAGGTCGTCGTGGTCTGCGGCCCCTCCGGCAGCGGCAAGTCGACCCTGATCCGGACCATCAACCAGCTGGAACCGATCGGCCAGGGGCGCCTGATCGTGGACGGCATGGACCTCTGCGACAAGAAGACCGACATCAACAAGCTTCGGGCCGAAGTCGGCTTCGTGTTCCAGCAGTTCAACCTCTATCCTCACCTCTCCGTCCTCTCGAACATCACCCTGGCGCCGACCAAGATCCGCAAGACCCCGAGAAAGGAAGCCGAGGAGCAGGCCATGGCGCTCCTGGAGCGGGTGGGTCTCGCCGAGAAGCGCGACGCCTATCCGACGCAACTCTCCGGAGGTCAGCAGCAACGCGTCGCCATCGCCCGGGCGCTCGCCATGAAGCCGCGCATCATGCTCTTCGACGAGCCCACCTCGGCGCTCGACCCGGAGATGATCGGCGAGGTGCTGGACGTCATGCAGAAACTAGCGCTGAGCGGCATGACCATGGTGGTGGTCACCCACGAGATGGGGTTCGCCCGCGAGGTCGCCGGGCGGGTGGTGTTCATGGATCACGGCGTCATCCTTGAGGAAGCCCACCCGGAGGAGTTCTTCAAGCATCCCAAGCACGAACGCGCGCAGCAGTTCCTGAAGCAGTTGCTGTCGCCGATGCATTGAGAACCTGTTCTAAGTTCTACGTTCTAAGTTCTAAGTTCTAGGTGTACTACACTAAAAACGAGGAGGAGAAACGATGAAGAAACTGATGACGTTTTTCGCTGCAATCGCACTGGTCGGTTCGCTCGCGCACGCGGCACTGGCTGCGGACACGCTGGCCGAGGTGAAGAAAAAAGGGGTGCTGGTGGTCGGCTGCAAGGACTCCCTCCCCCCGTTTGGCTACATCGACGAGAAGTCCCGCGAGATCGTCGGCTACGACATCGACTTCGTCAAGGCTATCGCCAAGAAGCTCGGCGTGAAGCTGGAACTGAAACCGGTCACCTCCGCCAGCCGGATGCCCCAGCTCATGGAGGGGAACATCGACATGATCGCCGCCACCATGACCAAGAACCCGGAGCGCGCCAAGCAGATAGACTTCAGCTACACCTACTTCCTGACCGGCCAGAAGTTCATCACCAACAAGGGGAAGGTGAAGAGCCTGAAGGATCTGGAAGGGAAGAAGATCGGCACGGCGAAGGGTTCCACCTCCGAGCAGAACGTGAAGAAGGCGATCCCGAGCGCGACGGTGCTCTCCTTCGACGACTACCCCCAGGCGTTCCTGGCCCTGCAGCAGGGCAAGGTGGCGGCGGTCACCACCGACGAGTCGATCCTCGCCGGCATCCTCGGCAAGGCCCCCAACAAGGGGAAGTTCGAAATCCCCAACCTGCAGATCTCCGACGAGCCCTACGGCCTCGGCATGCGCAAGGACGACACCGCCTTCGTCGCCTTCGTGAACAAGACCCTGCTCGAGATGGAGAAGAGCGGCGATGCGAAGCGGATTTTCGAGAGGTGGTTCGGTCCCAAGACCAGCACGCCGCTCAAGCGCACCTTCAAGATCACCGCGGACAAGTAACAACAGGTCGAGGTTAAGGTTGAGCTCCGGCCCTTGACGCAGGTCGAGGTCGGCGCAGGGCGATTTCCCTCAACCTTAACCTCGACCTCCACCTGTTTAAAGAGGCCTTGTGCTCAGATACCATTTCGACTGGTCCATCGTCACCTCCGGCAAGTATTTCGACTGGCTGGTCTCCGGCTTGAAGGTCACCCTGGAACTCTCCTCGATCTCCATCGTGCTCGCCTTCCTGCTCGGCCTGTTCATCGCGATCCTGCGCATGAGCGAGATCAAGGCGGTCCGCCTGATAGCCACCGCCTACCTGGAATTCTTCAGGAACACGCCGCTTCTGGTGCAGATCTTCTTCTGGTATTTCGGCTCCTACAAGATCCTGCCGACCGTCATCAACGACTGGCTGAACAGCACCAATTTCGAGTTCGCCGCGGCGGTCATCGCCCTCACCATCTACACCTCGGCCTTCATCGCGGAGGACATCCGCTCCGGCGTCCTCTCCATCCCGAGAGAACAGATGGAGGCGGCCCGCTCCGCCGGATTCTCCTTCCTGCGCTCCATGCAGTACATCATCCTGCCGCAGGCGGTCAGAATCACCGTGCCACCGCTGGTGAACCAGTTCCTGAACCTGGCCAAGAACTCCTCGCTCGCCATGACCATCGGCGTGGCCGAGCTCACCTACCAGGCGCGCCAGGTGGAGAGCTACTCCTTCAAGGGTTTCGAGGCGTTCAGCGCGGCGACCCTGGTGTATCTCGTCATCTCCGTCTGCATCACCTCGCTGGTGCACGTCTACGACAAGCGGGTCCTGAACCCGCACCGGGCAGGCTAGCATGGACGACTTCCTCAATTTCCAGGTCATCGCCGACAACTTCACCTACTTCATGATCGGGCGCTATCCGAGCGGGCCGCTGGGCGGCCTCGGACTCACGCTCTACCTGGCGGTGGTCTCCTGCATCCTTTCGGTCTTCGGCGGCCTGATCCTCGGGCTCTTGAGCATCTCGAAGCGCGCCTGGATCCGGCTCCCCACGGTGCTCTTCATCAACGCCGTCCGGGGGCTGCCGCTACTCATGGTGATCTTCTGGATGTACTTCCTGCTGCCGATCCTGCTCGGCAAGACCACCCCGGAAAGCCAGACCGTCATCATGGGGCTCACCCTCTTCACCTCCGCCTACATGTCGCAGATCGTCCGGGCCGGGATCGAGGGGATCCCCCGGGGGCAGACCGAGGCGGCCCTCTCCACGGGGCTGAAGCCCTGGCAGGCGATGCTCTACGTCGTGCTGCCGCAGGGGCTGAGGAACATGATCCCCTCCTTCGTGAACCAGTTCGTCTCGCTGATCAAGGACACCTCGCTCGCCTTCATCGTCGGGGTCTCCGAGCTGACCCACGTGGGAACCCAGATCAACAACCGGACCATGGCTTTTCCGACCGAGATTTTCATCTTCATCGCCTGCGTGTACTTCATCATCTGCTACGCGTTCACCTCGCTGTCGCGCGTACTGGAGCGCAAGCTCTCCTGGAACAAGGCGATCTAGGGAAATATAAGCGCCATCTTATCAGGCAACAGTTGACAATTCACCTCAAGACGTTATATAAATCCATGCTTATAATTAACTTCGTTTTAAAACCAAGGAGGGGGCAATGAGAGTAGCAAGAGTTCTAAACCTTTTTTCGGCATTTTTACTGTTCTGCTGTATCGGGACGGCAGCGGCCGCTGACCCTGCGCAGGTAACTGCGACACTAACCAGCAGCGACTGCGTGAAGTGCCACGAGCAGCCGCCCAAGGACATCGCGGCTCACGGCGGCAAGCACAAGACCGAAGTCACCTGCCAGGACTGCCATGTCGGCCATCCGCCCAAGGTGAAAAAGCCGATCCCCCTCTGCAGCCAGTGCCACGAAGGGAAGCCGCACTTCAAACTCCAGGGCTGCCTCGGTTGCCACAAGAACCCCCACACCCCGAAAATCATCTCGTTCGGCAACAACGTCACCGATCCGTGCCTGACCTGCCACACCCAGCAGATCGAGCAGCTGCGCGCCTTCAAGAGCAAGCACTCCGCCCTCGCCTGCTCCTTCTGCCACAACGTGCACGGCAGGAAGCCGGCCTGCACCGAGTGCCACAAGTCCCACTCCAACGACATCGTTGCCAAGGACTGCAGCGCCTGCCACAAGGCACATCAGCCGAAGAACGTGAACTACAAGTCCGACGTGCCGTCCAAGTTCTGCGCCGCCTGCCACAAGAAGGCGTTCACCCTGCTGACCGCAAGCCCGGCCAAGCACAGCAAGCTCGCCTGCGTCTACTGCCACCAGGCGAAACACAAGACGGTGCCGCAGTGCACCCAGTGCCACGTGAAACCGCACCCGGCGGCCATCCTGGCCAAGTTCAACGGGAAATGCGGCGAGTGCCACTCCATCGCGCATGACCTGAACCACTGGAGCGAGAAGGCGGCACCGGCAGCGGCACCCAAGGCCGAAGAAGCCAAACCGGCCGCCAAGAAAGCCCCGGCCAAGAAGTAAGCATCCTGCAGCAATCGGGGAGGCCGCCAACGATGCCGGCCTCCCCGTTTTTTTCCCTTCCGGGAGTCCGGAAGCGCAGGACGCGCAATCGCTGTACAGGAGGAGAATCGCATGTTTTTTCTGGAGATAACCTCGGCAGTGACGGCGCTGGCCGTCGTGGTTCTGACGGTCTGCCTGATCCCGGTCCTGCTGGAGCTGAAGAGAACCGCGGTCTCGCTGCGCGGCTTCACCGACACCCTGCAGACCGAGATCAAACCTCTGGTGAAGGAACTGCGGGAAACCGTGGCGGACATCCAGGTGCTGACCAGTTCCGCCGCGGAGAACGCCGACGGGGTGAACCTGCTCCTGGGAGAGCTCGGGCATGCGGGTCACAATATCCGCATGATCAACAAGGTCATTGGCATCGCATCGACTCTGGTGTCCAGTTCGACCACCTGGATGACGGGTGCGCGGGTTGCAGGGAAATATATTGCTGATAGACTTATCAAAAAAAGGGGGTAACGCCATGTCAGAAGATAACAATACAGGTACGATGCTGCTCTCGTTCCTCGCAGGTGCGGCTGTAGGTGTCGGGACAGCTCTCCTTTTTGCGCCGAAGACCGGCGAGGAGATGCGCGGCAAGATCAAGGATCTGGCCGACGACGCCGTGGAGAAGATCAAGGACTACGCCACCGAGGCGCAGGACAAGATCAGGGCCAGCTACGAGGACGGCAAAGAGGTCGTGCTTGAGAAGAAGAACATCATCACCTCGGCGATAGAGGCGGGCAAAGAGGCGATGGAGCGGGAAAAGGAAAAGCAGAAGGCGGTCTGAAAGGCCCCCGAACCCAAAAAGCCCACCTCGGTGGGCTTTTTTCGTTGCCCCCAACCGCTAATCAACGGCTCAACAGTTCCCACACGGGGTGCCTCGGCGCATGCATCGATCGAGCAAAAAAAGAGGCTTCTTCTCCGGAGCGCTCTGGGATATCGACCCGGGCTCGCTGGGCCGCCCCAAGGGGCATGCGGTCCGGGTCCTGCAGTTCGCGAGCTTCGTGACCTCGAACTTCATGCGCAACAACTCGCTGCTGCGCGCCTCGGCCCTCTCCTTCACGACCCTGCTCTCCTTCGTGCCGCTCTTCGCCCTCGCCTTCTCGCTGCTCAAGGGGTTCGGCGCCCAGAACCGGCTGGCCCCGCTGGTCCTGAACCAGGTCGCGGCCGGCTCGGAGATCGTGGTGAACCGGATACTGAGCTACATCAACAACACCAACATGGGGTCGCTCGGGGCGATCGGCCTCGCCACGCTGCTCTTCACCGCCATCAGCATGCTGAGCAGTATCGAGGAAGCCTTCAACGTGGTCTGGGGGGTGTCCGAGACCCGTTCCTTCTACCGCAAGTTCTCCGACTACCTGAGCGTGCTGATCAGCGCGCCGCTGCTCCTGCTGGCCGCCACCAGCATCACCACCAGCCTGCAGAGCAAGTGGCTGACCGGCTGGCTGGTCGAGCGCACCTACCTGGGCGAGTTCTTCCTCTTCCTGCTGGGGCTCGCCCCCTACCTGAGCGTCTGGATCGCCCTGCTGCTGCTCTACATCTTCATCCCGAACACCCGGGTGCGCTGCGGCTCGGCTCTCTTGGGCGCGGTGTTCGCCGGGACCCTCTGGCAGTTGGCCCAGTGGGGCTACATCCACTTCCAGGTCGGCGTCGGCAACTACAACGCCATCTACGGCACGCTGGCCGTGCTCCCCATCCTGATGGTCTGGATCTACGCCAGCTGGCTCATCGTGCTCTTCGGCATGGAGGTGGTCGCGGCGCACCAGCAGCTGCACACCTTCCGCCGGGATCTTCGGGGGAGCAGCATCAGCCATTCCTGCCGGGAGCTGGTGGCGCTGACGCTGCTCAAGCATATCGCCCAGGCCTTCCACGAGGGGGCGGCCGGCTGGGGCGAGGAGCAGCTGGCCAGGCGGATCGGGGTGCCGCTGCGGGTCGTGCGGGACACCCTGCACCAGCTCTGCGAAGCGGGGTTCCTCGTGCCGGCCGGCGGCGCTCCCCGGAGCTACCTGCCGGCCCGGGAACCGGACCAGATAACCCTGGGCCAGGTGCTCATCGCCCTGAGACAGCTCGGCGCCAGCTGCGGCATCGCCGGGGAGGAAACCTCCCACGAGATCCTGGAAACGGCGGACCGGGCGCTGGGCGAGGCGCTGGCGGGGCTCACCCTGAAGGAGTTCGCCGCCCGAGATAAGGCCCCTGCCGGCGTTGACAAAGGGGGATCAGTTGACATATAGTGGTCCGACCAAAAAGCCGAGAACAAAGCGAGTTTATGCAAGATTTCAAAGATATAGATAACCAGGGCAAGGGCAGACGCACGGCAGGGGCGACACGCAATCAGGACGGGCGCAACGCGTTCAAGGAGTTGAACGAGACGGCTCCCAGGAAGCGGAGGCTCAGGATCATCCTCCCGATCATGGCGCTGCTGCTTGCCTGCTATCCGCTGCTCTCCCTGTTCGGCTCCACGCGACCGAAAAGCACCAGCGCCAGCGCCAGCATCAAGGCGCCCCCCGTGCTGCCGCCCCTGACCCAGGTGGACAATTGGGGCGCCTTCCGGCTGGCCGCGCAGGCCTACCCGAACGCCCGCTCGGAGGGGGGGGCCTTCTGCGCCCCCCTGCCCCAGGGCGGCAAGGTGGTCTACGCGATCAACGAGGTCATGCAGCACCGCGTGGAAAAGCTGATGGCCGACTACAAGCTCCCCTACGGGCTCTTCGTCGCCATCGAGCCCAAGACCGGCCGCGTGCTGGCGGCGGTCTCCCACTCCTCGGCCCAACCGGGCTGGGAGCAGGGGGCCTGCTACAACCCTTACCCGATGGCCTCGCTCTTCAAGATCGTCACCGCGACGGCGGCGCTGGAGGAGAAGAAGGTCACCGCCGACACCCCCTTCTATTTCAACGGCCGGCTCACCTCGGAGAACCCGCGCTACTGGCGGGTGAGGCCCGGGCGCGGCAACCAGCAGATGCCGCTGGGCATCGCCATGGGGAAATCGGTGAACCCGGTGTTCGGCAGGCTCGCCGGGGAGTTCGTCGGGCGCGACCCGCTGCTCACCTACGCCGGCAGGTACGGCTTCAACCAGGACATCTTCCCCGGCTCCCCGGTCAACCAGAGCAAGGCGCCCGCCCCGGAAACGCTCGACCAGCTCATGCGGATGGGAGCGGGGCTGAACCGGGAGGTGAAAGTCTCGCCCTTCCACGCCGCAGCCATCATGGCGACGGTCGCCAACGGCGGGGTGATGATGACCCCGTCGCTCGCCAAGGAGATCCTGGACGCCAAGGGGAGCCCCCTGTTCATCCAGAAGCCGCAGCCGCTGCGCACGGTCATCACCCCGGAGACCGCGGCTTCCCTGGCCCGCATGCTCTCCACGACCGTGGTGAGCGGCACCTCGCGCAAGGCGTTCCACGACCGCAGGGGGAGGCCGATGTTCGCTTCGCTGCACGTGGCGGCGAAGACCGGTTCCATCGACGGCAAGGACCCGGCCGGCCATTACAGCTGGTTTGCCGCCTATGCGCCGATGGAGGATCCCCAGATCGCCATCGCCGCCCTGGTGATCAACGAGAACAAGTGGCGCATCAAGGCGACCTACGTCGGCGAGCAGGCTCTGGAGGCCTTCTTCAAGTAGGGGGTGAGCGGTGGAGTGCCTAAGGTGCGGGACCTGCTGCGTCGCGCCGGACATCAGCACGCTCGGCAAGGGGGTGGGGCTCAGATGCCCGCACCTCTCCGACGCCCTCGACTGCCTCATCTACTCCGAACGCCCCGCCGTCTGCCGGGGGTACCGGCCCGACGAGATCTGCGCCGGGATCGCGGCCCCCACCCTGGAGCAGAGGGTCGCCGGCTATCTGAGGGTCTTCGGGGTGCAGGGGTCAGACGAAGCGCTCCAGGGAGAACTCGCCGTCCAGCCACTGCGCGTAGGAGAATTGGGTGATCCAGTCCCCGAGGGCGATGAAGAGGTGTCCGTCTTCACGCTTGAGGATCGGCAGGTGGTAGTGACCGGTGATGACGGTGTCGCATCCTGCGGCGAAGCGCGCCCGGGCGAAATCGTGCAGGATGACCCGGTAGTCCCAGCGTGAGCGCCGGGCGGCGTGCTGCCGGGAGCTGCGCCGCGAAAGGACCGCCGCGGCGCGGGCTGCCAGGCTTTTGGAGAAGAGCGGCAGCAGCGCCTTGGTGACCGGGTTGTGGATGGCCAGGCGGAAGGCCCGGTAGCGGTAGTCCTGGCGGTTGATCTGGTCGCCGTGGCAGAGGTAGACCCGCTGTCCGGCGATGTCCAGGACCGCGCCCGTCGGGTACACCTCCGCCTGCAGTTCCTCCTCGAAGAAGCGGTCGAGGTGGAAATCGTGGTTCCCCTCGAAGTAGACGATCCGCACCCCGCGCCCCCTCACCGCCTTCAGGCAGTCGACGAATTCCCGATAGTGGCCGTAGACGGAGCCCGGGTGGCCGACCCAGAACTCGAACAGGTCGCCCAGCAGGTAGAGCGTGTCGGTGTCGCGGGGGAGCGTTTCCAGGAAGCGGATCAGGGTCCGGTAATTGGCGTCGCTGGGGCTTCTCAGGTGGGCATCGGCGATGAAGATCTTGCGCATTGCGCCAATATATACAAAAATGAGGTTGAGGTGAAGCGATAAAGACGTCGAGTGGTCGAGACGTCGAGTGGCCCCGGCCATTCATATAAGGATACGACTTAACGACTCGACGACTTAACGACTTAACGACTCGACGACTTAACGACTCGACGACTCAACGACTCGACGACTCGACGACTCGACGCCTTTGCCTTTACCCAAGGGGTACCGATGCACGCCATGCGCAATTTAGAGATTGTCTGGGAGGACCTGATGGAGGCCTTCGAGAACCCGGACCCGGAGCTGGCCTTTTTCCTCGACAGGGAGACCGGCGAGGTGTTCTCGGTCCCGACCGACTATGACGACGATCCGTTCTGGGACGAGGTGGAGGCCCAGGACGACCGCTACCTGGAGATTCCCGCCTTCGACTACGCCCAGGAGCGCCAGCTGGTGCACGCCTTCATCCAGGGGATCGGCAACGAGGGGCTCAAGGCGATGCTGGTGCGGGCCTTCGTCGGCAAGCATTCCCACGGCAGGTTGAGCGAGATCCTCTCCTTTTACCCGGAGGAGCAGGAGCGCTTCAACGCGGTCCGCGAGGAACTCCTCACCGGACGGGCCGGTCAGTGGCTGGAAGAGCACGACATCTACCCGCCGGAGCGGGAATTCTAAAGCGGCCGCACCCCGAGGAGCCTATGCCTTCACCACCCAGCGCGTCGAGCAGAGCCCTGCTGATCCTGCTCGTCGCGGCCGCACTGTTCACCGCCGGACACGCCCTGCACCACACCGCGTCGTGCTTTCTGCTCTCCTTCGTCATCGCCTACCTGCTGGACCCCTTCGTGGTTCAGATCGAGGGGCGTAAACTCTCCCGGCTGCACGGCATCATCACCGTCTACCTGGTGCTCTCCGTTTTCGCCGTCTTCTTCTTCTCCTATTTCGTGCCGTTTCTGATCCTGCGCTGGCACGCGCTGGCACCGGGCATCCCGCTCTACCTGGAAAAGGCGAAGGCGCTCGGGCTGGAGCTGGAAGGTCGCTTCCAGCCGATCTACGGCGCCGAGGAGTGGAGCTGGGCCATTGACAAGGCGGTGGAGGGGATGGACCAGCTCGTCTCGAGCCTGAGCGCCGGGGTCTACAGCGCCGCCGCGAGCATGGTCTTCAACCTCTTCAACCTGGTGCTCTCCCCGATCCTGGTCTTCTTCATGCTTTTTTACAAGGCGCAGATCAAGCAGACGGTCGCCGCCTGGCTGCCGCGGCGGCGCAGGGAGGTCCTGCTGGCGATCGGCAGGGAGGTGGACGAGAGCATCGGCGGCTACCTGAGGGGGCAGCTGATCGTCTCCTTCATCGTCGCGGTGCTCTCCAGCATCGCCCTGTTCTCCCTGGACGTGGACTACGCCCTTTTCAACGGCATCTTCGCGGGGCTCGCCTCCGTGCTCCCCTTCATCGGTGTCGTCATCGCCACGGTTCCGGCACTCTTTTTCGCCTACCTCAAATTCAACAGCGGGATGGTCCTAATGAAGGTGGTCCTGGTCTTCGCCGCGATCTACTTCCTCGAAGGGTATCTGGTCAAGCCGCTGGTCTTCAAGCGCTCCATGAACCTCAATCCGCTCCTGACCATCATCATGGTCATGGCGCTGGGCGAACTGTTCGGCTTTTGGGGGATTATCCTCGCCATTCCGGTTGCCGCCGCGGCGAAGATCGTCTCCGTCGCCATCGAGCGGGGGGATTTCCGCGAATGGGACGAGCCTTAGAAAAAGGCTCTGCCAAAAAAGCAACATCCGCTCAGAACGGGGCCTTGGAGAGGGGCAGGACGATTGACCCCGATCCGACTTTTGTAGTAAAATTAATCGAGGAAAGAGATGGCAAGAAAGGTGAAGGCGCAATGAAGAAAACCTGGATGGGTACCGTTGGGGAAATTTGCCTGATCGTCGTCGTCTCGGCGAGCGTCGGGATCGTCTGGAACCGGACGCTCCTTACCAGCGCCTGGCGCGGTGAAACCGCTGGGCAGGCTCAGGCGGCGCCGGCCGGCGAAGAACTTCCCATGCCGGTCGGGCTCACCCAGGTAAAGCAGATGTATGACGCCAAACAGGCGGTCATCGTCGACGCCAGAAGCTCCGCCAACTTTGCCGAGGGGCACATCGCGGGGGCGCTCACCCTGCCGCTGGAGGTGGCCCGCAAGAATCCGGCCCGCCCCTTCAAGGTGAAGCTCCCGGCCGACGCCACCATCATCGCCTACTGCAACGGATTTTCCTGCCACGACAGCATGGACCTCGGCAAGATCCTGATGCACGCCGGCTACGCCACGGTCTACGTGTACGAAGGCGGCTTTCCGGAGTGGCACGACGCCGGCTACCCGGTGGCAAAGGGGGGGTCATGACCCGGGTGAAACGACATCTGCCGGCCGGCGTCAGAATACTGCTCGGGGTGATTTTCATCTACGCGGCGCTACTGAAGATCGCCGATCCGGTCGCCTTCGCAGGGAGCGTGGCGGCCTACAAGATACTCCCCTATTTCGCGAGCTACCTGACCGCGGCGGTCCTGCCGTTCCTGGAGTTGAGTTGCGGACTGCTGCTGGTTCTCGGCTACCGGGTGAAGGGGGGGGCGCTCATTATCGGGGCGATGAACCTGGTCTTCATGATCGCACTGGGTGCTGCCATCGTGCGCGGGCTGGATATCGACTGCGGCTGCTTCAAGCAGGGAGGGTCCAGGACCACCCCCTGGACCGCGCTGCTGCGTGACGCCGTCTTCTTCGCCATGACCGTCTTCGTGCTGAGGTCGGAATCCAAAAGGACCAGGCAGACCTTGGTTCCCCCGGATTTCCCTTAAGCCCGGATCTCCCCTGGACCCGCCGGAGCTCTGCCGGCCCCCCCTGACTCCAGGCGCGCTGCGCCGCGATGCCGGAGCGGCCCGCGGCCTACCGGGGTTCGCTCTCCGGGAGGGTGAAATAGACCGTCGCCCCCTTCCCCGGCTCTCCCTCTCCCCACACCTGTCCAGAGTGACGCATGACGGCGCGCTCCACCGTGGCAAGTCCTACGCCGGTTCCCGGAAACCCCTGTGCGCTCTGCAGCCGCTGGAAGGGCTTGAACAGCTTTTCCCGCTCGGACATGTCGAAACCGATGCCGTTGTCGCGCACGAAAAACAGCCGTTTTCCCTTATGCAGACCGGTGCCGAACTCGATGCGCGCTACCGGCATCCCGCGCGTGTACTTCCAGGCGTTGCCCAGCAGGTTTTCCAGCACCACCCGCAACAGGTGCCGGTCGCCCCGGACCTGCAGGCCGGGATGTATGGTGAACTCGACCTGCCGGTTCAACTCCTGATGCTGCAGCAGCAGGGCGACCTCCTGCGCCATCTCGCTCAGCGGGACGTCCTCCCAGAGCATGGTTTCCCGGGAGAGCCGTGAAAGGGTGAGTATCGCATCGATCAGCTCCTCCATCTCCCGGCAGGAGTCCTCGATGATCTGCACCGGGTACTCCAGGTCGGGTTCCTTGGCCTGTCGGGTCTGCGCCAGAATCTGCTGGGCGGTGCTGATGCGGGTGATGTAGGAACGCAGGTCATGGGAGAGCGAATAGCTGAAGGACTCGAGTTCGCGGTTTGCCTCGGCAAGCTCCAGGGCGCGCAGCTCGAGCTCGCGGTTCATCCGCTCGATCTCCAGGTCGGCGCGCTTGCGCTCCGTGATGTCCCGGACCGACTCGATGCCGGCAACGATCCGTCCTGAGGCGTCGCGCAGCGGGGTGCTGATGATCTCTGTGTATTTCAAGCCGTGCGGGGTGTGGGCGTTTCTCTCGACCTTGTGAACCTGACCGTCCTGAAAGGACTGGACCAAGTGGCACTCCGGGCAGACGCCGCCCCGTTGCTGGTAGGCCGCGAAACAGGGTTCCCCCAAGTGCGCCCCCATGAGGTCGATGTGGGCCTGGTTCTGGTAGATGATGTTCAGATCGAGGTCCTGCATGCTGATGGCGTCACCCATCCCTTCCAGGACCGCCAGCGCCTTCGTCCTTTCCGTCTCGGCGGCGTGCAGCGCAGCCTTGAGGCGCAAGTCCTGCACCTGATGCTCCTTCCTGCTACGGAAGATGTACAGCATGAAAAAGAGCAGGGTTGTCAGGAACCAGAGGCGCAGCACCATTTCGTGGTGTCTCGGATGGAGCAGCTGGCTGGCAAAGCTGCCCCCTTCGAAGGCCGCATCGAGCATGGCATCCACAATCCACGACACCAGCATGATGGAAATCCCAACGATGAGCGTCGGGTTCTGTCTGCCGGTTATCAACATGCGTCGGCGACCCTTCACGTCCAGCTCCTCTAGAAAAATCACGCGTCCTTCACGCCAGTCGTGCGCCATGCCCTAAGAACCGCCTCGTCCGGCACCACGGCCGGCCGGGATCGCCGATAGCCCGGCCCCACAGGGGTGCTCCCGCCTATGGTTTACCACAATTCGGGCGACTGACAACCCGCGCCGGGGGGCATACGGCCGAGAAAGCGCCGGCATCTTGCAGTTTAGTCAGAAATACTGTAGGATGCGCCCTGTTTTCATCCACCAGTCAGGAGAGCCGCTTTTTGAAAGAAACCTTGTTCCTCATCTCTGCCTATCTGCTCGGTTCCGTGCCGACCGGCCTGCTGCTCGCACGAGCCTTCGGTGTAAACATCCGGGAAACCGGCAGCGGCAACATCGGCGCCACCAACGTCTACCGCACCATGGGGAGAAAGATCGGCATCCTCACCTTGGTCGGAGACTGCCTGAAAGGTCTCATCCCGGTCCTCGTCGCCAGATGGCTTGGCCTGCCGGACCTCTGGGTCGCCGCGATCGGACTGGCGGCCTTCCTCGGCCACGTCTACACAATTTTCCTCGGTTTCAAGGGTGGCAAGGGAGTCGCGACCGCGCTCGGCGTCTTCCTGGGCGCCGCGCCCCTCTCCTTATTGGGCGGGCTGACGGTCTTCGCCCTGGTGCTCTACCGTTGGCGCTACGTCTCGGCAGCCTCCATAGCGGCAGCAGCAGTCATTCCGGTGGCCGTGGCGTTCGTCACCCGCCAACCCGAGCTGATTGCCATGTCGTGCGCCATCGCCGCCATCGTCATCTTCCGGCATCGCGAGAATATCGCGAGACTCAGGGCCGGGACCGAGAGCAAATTCAAGGCTTGAAAACAGCCGTTCTACGTTCTACGTTCTACGTTCTAGGTTCTGGGTTAAACTTAGAACATAGAACGTAGAACTGCAGTTATAACAGCCTCTTGTTTTCTCCACAGGCCGGGCAGCCGGGGCTTCTGGCCAGCGCCACCTCTCTGAAGCGCATGGTTAGCACGTCATAGGTAAGCAGGCGTGAGGTCAACAGCTCGCCGATACCAAGCAGGTACTTGATCGCTTCGGTCGCCTGGATCACCCCGATCACCCCGGGAAGCACCCCGAGCACACCTGCCTTGGAGCAGGAAAGAGCGATCTCCGGGTCGGGCGGCTCGGGAAAGATGCAGCGATAGCAGGTGGACGCGCCAGGGATGACGGTCATCGTCTGCCCCTTGAACTTGAGAATCCCCCCGTGCGAGTAACTGATGCCGGCAGCAAGGCAGGCGTCGTTAATCAGGAATTTCGCCTCGAAGTTGTCCGTGGCATCCAGCACGAAGTCGTAGCGCGACACGACTCCCCTGATATTCTCCGGACCGAGCCACTCACCGATGCACTCCACCTGCACCCCGGGGTTTATCTCCAGCATCCGGTCCCGTGCCGAGAGCACCTTGGGGCGGCCCAGGTCGGAACTGCCGTGGATCACCTGGCGCTGCAGGTTGGAGAGCTCCACCCGGTCGCCGTCCGCCACTCCGATAGTGCCGACCCCGGCGGCGGCCAGGTACTGCACCGCGGGCGAGCCGAGCCCCCCGGCTCCGATGACCAGCACCCGGCCGGCCCGAAGACGCTCTTGCCCCGGTTCCCCGACCTGCTCCAGCATCAGGTGACGTGCGTAGCGCTCCTTATCTTCAATCGAAAACATGCATCCTCCCCTTCTGTAGCTTTGCAACAGGCCTGAGCATAACGCAAGAGGTGGGCGCTGCAAACAAAAAAGGGCGCCCCCCCGACGGGTGGCACCCTTTTGCATCCGCGATTTCTCCAGCAGTCGTGCACCGATCAGGCAGCGTCCCGGGACACGACCAGCGGAGTGAGCAGGCGCTTCATCTTCTTAAGCGCACCTTCCTCGATCTGGCGCACCCTCTCCCGGGACAGGGAGAAATGGTCGGCGATCTCCTGCAGCGTCATGGGATGCTCCGAGGTGACCCTGCGCTCGATGACGAAGCGCTCCTTCTCGTTCAGGTTCTCCAGCGCGCCGGCCACTCCACGCTCCAGGATGTCGCTCTCCTGGCGCTCGGCCAGGAGCTCCTCCTGGTTCTGGCGCAGGTCCGGAAGGCTCTCCAGAAAGGTTCCCCCCTCCCCTTCGAACATCTCGACGTCCAGGGAGAGTTCCCCCCTCAGGCGCTGCTCCATCTCCTGGGCCTCGACGTCCTTCACGTCAAGCGTCAGCGCCGCGGAATGGAGGTCGGACTCGCCGGTCATGCTGAGGATCGCCTGCTTGGCCTGGTTCAGCTTGAAGAAGAGCTTGCGCTGCGCCTGGGTGGTGCCGATCTTCAGCAGACTCCAGGCGGAGATGATATGGTTCTGGATGTAGGCCCTGATCCACCAGACCGCATACGAGATCAGGCGCACCCCCTTGTCCGGGTTGAACTTGCGCACCGCCATCATGAGGCCGATGTTGCCTTCCTGGATCAGGTCGAGCATCTTCATGCCGTAGGAGCGGTACTCTCCGGCGACCTTCACCACGAAGCGCAGGTTCGCGGTAATGAGCGCGTGGGCTGCCTGGAGGTCCCCCTCGTCGCGAAAACGCAGGGCCAGATGCCGTTCCTCGTCCGCGTTGAGCAGGGGAAAACGGTTGATCTCGCTTAGGTAGAGAGTAAGGCTATCTACGGGTACCGGCATGGTGTAATTCACGTCTGCGTTCTCCCTGCTGGTGGTGCTGTTGCCTAATCGCCTCTGGCACTCGAAGGCTCTGAGTGCTAACAACTATAACAAGGGTCGGGCGAAAAATCAAGAGCGGTCAGAAAATTATCTCGTCCCCGCGCCAGGTTAAAATACTTGCCCGCCGGGGGTTTATTGTGGTAAACGAAAAGACTTCACAAATGCGACGCCTGGCGCCAAAAACGGAGGTTCAGCACCATGGAAATACGGATAGTACCTTTGAGCGAAGGGGAGAAAAAGGCCAAGTTCACCGACGAGTCGGCACTCGGTTTCGGCAAGATCTTCACCGACCGGATGCTGCTGGTCGAGTGGAAGGCGGGCCAGCAATGGGTGGACGCCCGGATCAAGAAAAACGAGCCGTTCGTGCTCGATCCCGCGGCGCTGGTCTTCCATTACGCCCAGGAGATTTTCGAGGGGCTCAAGGCCTACAAGTGGAAGGACGGCACCATCGCCCTGTTCCGGCCCGAGATGAACGCGCGGCGCTTCAACCATTCCGCTGAGCGGCTCTGCATGCCTGCGGTACCGGAGGAGCTCTTCCTGAAGGGGATCGAGCAACTGGTGGCGCTCGAGCGTGACTGGGTGCCGAGCGCCGAGGGGACCTCGCTCTATATCCGTCCCACCATGATCGCGGTGGAGCCGGTGGTCGGCATCAAGCCCTCGGACCACTACTACTTCTACGTGATACTCTCCCCGGTGGGCGCCTACTACCCGCAGGGGTTCAAGCCGGTGCGCATCATGGTGGAAAACAAGTACGTCAGGGCGACCCCCGGTGGCACGGGCGAGGCGAAGACCGGCGGCAACTACGCCAGTTCGCTCAAGGCCGGGCTCGAGGCCAAGGAGAAGGGGTTCGACCAGGTGCTCTGGCTCGATGGCGTCCACAGGCGCTACATCGAAGAGGTAGGCGCCATGAACATGTTCTTCGTCTACGGCGACACGATCGTCACGGCGCCCCTGGAGGGGACCATCCTGCACGGGGTGACGCGCGATTCCGTATTGACCCTGGCCCGCTCCATGAACCTGGCCATCGAGGAGCGGCGCATCGACGTGCATGACCTGATGAACGACCTGCGCAGCGGGGCGATCACCGAGGCGTTCGGTAGCGGCACGGCCGCCGTGGTGACACCGGTGGGTGCCCTGTGCTACGACAACGAGTGCCTGGAGGTGAACGGAGGTGGCGTCGGCAAGCATACCAGGGAGCTCTACGACACGCTGACCGGGATTCAGACCGGCAAGATCCCCGACAAATTCGGTTGGATCAGGAGGATACAGTAGGTACCTGCGTCGCGCGGAGCAGCAGTGCTGCTCCGCGCGACGAGGTGCAGTAGCCGGCGGATTACTTGAAGGCGCCTTCCCCCCGCCCCGCCCCTCCCCGCAGGGGGTAGGGAGGCCCGCTACTCTCTCTCTCACTCACTCAGTTCCTCGCCTCTCTCACTCAGTTCCTCGCCTCTCTCACCCTTGGATCCCATGTCGTCCTTGTCGTCGTCCTCGTCGTCCTTTATGTCCTTCAGGCCCCATTCTTCCACCCTCCCTTGACAGGGCCGGAGGCGCTACCTATTATTCCCGGTAGGAGGGCTCACCATGATACGACCCGAAAAGATGACCGTGAAGACCCAGGAAGCCCTGGCTTCGGCCCAGGAAAAGGCCTTCGCCATGTCGGCCGGCACCATTGAGCCCGAACACCTGCTGCTCGCCCTGCTGGACCAGGAAGGGGGCTTCGTCCCCGAACTGCTCAAAAAGGTCGGCGCGCCGCTCAGCCAGCTGCGCGAGAATCTGACCGCCAGCCTGAAGCGGCTTCCCAAGGTGACGGGCTCCGTTCAGGTCTCGCTCTCCCACACTCTGAACCGGGTCCTGGATCAATCGCAGAAAGAAGCCGACGCCATGCACGACGCCTTCGTCTCCACGGAGCACCTGCTGCTGGCCCTGGCCGGCGAGAAGGAGGGGCCCTGCGCCAAGCTGCTGGCCCAAAGCGGAGTGACCCGCGACGCGCTGCTCTCAGCCCTCAAGGCGCTGAGGGGCGACGAGGCGGTCACCGACCAGGAGCCCGAGCAGAAGTACCAGGCGCTGGCCAAGTACGGCCGGGACCTCACCGAGCTGGCCCGGCGCGGCAAGCTCGACCCGGTCATCGGCCGGGACGACGAGATCCGCCGGGTGATCCAGGTGCTTTCCCGGCGCACCAAGAACAACCCGGTGCTGATCGGCGAGCCGGGGGTCGGCAAGACCGCGATCGTCGAGGGGCTCGCCCAGCGCATCATCTCCGGGGACGTCCCCGAAACGCTCAAGGACAAGCAGCTGGTCGCCCTCGACATGGGCGCCCTGATCGCCGGCGCCAAGTACCGCGGGGAGTTCGAGGACCGGCTCAAGGCGGTCATCAAGGAGGTGGAGAAGGCCGAGGGAAAGATCGTCCTCTTCATCGACGAACTGCACACCCTGGTCGGCGCGGGAGCCGCGGAAGGCGCCATGGACGCCTCCAACATGCTCAAGCCCGCCCTGGCGCGGGGAGAGCTGCACTGCATCGGCGCCACCACCCTCAACGAGTACCGCAAGTACATCGAGAAGGACGCCGCCCTGGAGCGCCGCTTCCAGCAGGTCTACGCCGGCGAGCCGAGCGTCGCCGACACCATCTCGATCCTGCGCGGCCTGAAGGAAAAGTACGAGACCTTCCACGGGGTTCGCATCAAGGACAGCGCCATCATCGCCGCCGCCACCCTGTCCGATCGCTATATCACCGACCGCTTCCTCCCGGACAAGGCCATCGACCTGATCGACGAGGCGGCATCCCGGCTGCGCATCGAGGTGGCCTCCAAGCCGACCGAGATCGACGAGGTGGACCGGCGCGTCATCCAGCTCGAGATCGAACGGCAGGCCCTGCTGCGCGAACAGGACCCCCACGCCCTGGAACGCCTGAAGAAGCTGACTGAGGAGCTGGAAGGGCTCAAGAGCGAATCCGCCACCCTGGTAGGGCACTGGAAAAAGGAGAAGGACATCCTCAAGGACCTGACCGCGCTCAAGCAGCGCATCGAGGACCGCAAGGAGCAGGCCAAGGTCGCCGAGCGGGAAGGGAAACTGGGCCGCACCGCGGAGCTGCGCTACGGCGAGATCCCGGCCCTGGAAAAGGAGATGGAGGATAAGCGGCTCACCCTGGAGTCGATCCAGAAGGAGGGTAAGATGCTCTCCGAGGAGGTGGACGGCGAGATGGTGGCGGAGATCGTCGCCAAGTGGACCGGGATCCCGGTGAACCGGATGCTGGAGACTGAATCGGACAAGCTGGTCCGCATGGAGGATCGCCTGAGAAGCCGCGTGGTGGGCCAGGACGAGGCGCTCACCCTGGTGGCGAACGCGGTCCGGCGCGCCCGCAGCGGGCTCTCCGACCCGAACCGCCCCATCGGCTCCTTCATCTTCCTGGGACCGACCGGCGTCGGCAAGACCGAGACCGCCCGTGCCCTGGCGTCCTTTCTCTTCGACGACGACCAGGCGATCGTGCGCATCGACATGAGCGAGTACCAGGAGAAGCACACCGTCGCCCGCCTGATCGGCGCGCCGCCGGGCTACGTCGGCTTCGAGGAGGGAGGTCAGCTGACCGAGGCGGTGCGCAGGAGGCCCTACTGCATCGTGCTCTTCGACGAGATCGAGAAGGCGCACCCCGAGGTTTTCAACGTCCTGCTGCAGATCCTGGACGACGGCCGGCTCACCGACGGCCAGGGGCGGACGGTCGACTTCAAGAACTCGGTCATCATCATGACCAGCAACCTGGGCTCCCAGTGGATCCAGCAGTACGGCGCCACCGACTACGGGCGCATGCAGGCCAATGTTACGGAGACGCTGAAGGAGCACTTCAAGCCGGAGTTCCTGAACCGGGTGGACGAGATCGTCATCTACCGGGCCCTGCCGCTGGACCGGATCAAGGAGATCGTGGTCATCCAGCTCGCCTCGCTGCAGCAGCGCCTGGCCGAGAAGGGGATCACCATGGAGGTGACTGACAAGGCGCGCGAGTTCCTGGCGCAGGAGGGGTACGACCCGGCCTACGGCGCGCGGCCGCTCAAGCGCGCGCTGCAGCGCAAGATCCAGGACCCGCTGGCGCTCCTGCTCCTGGAGGGCAAATTCGCCTCGGGAGACCAGATCAAGGTTGACCTTTCCATGTCCGGGGAATCCCTGGTGATTAAAAACAAATGATAACAAACCGGCAAGGCCTTGTTGTCTTGTCATCCTGCAGCTAATCGTGGTATGCTCCCGCCACGCAGATCTGTACAGGCTGTGCGCCGTCCAGGCGGCATCAAGAACCGGGGGATTTCAATGAAGCGTTATTCAACCATCATGTCGGTGCTGCTGACCCTCGCCCTTCCCGTCGCGGGGAGCTGCGCCGACACTCCGAAAGCGCCCGACAAGGCCGAAGCGTCGGTCGAGACCATAAAAGACAGCATGTCGAAATCCGGGCATTCCGCCCTGACGGCGAGCGCCCCGGCAACCGGCGCCGCACTGAGCCCTTCCGGGAAGGTGGTCGAGACCATGGACGGCGGCGGCTACACCTACGCGAACCTGGAAAAGGACGGCAAGAAGACCTGGGTCGCCTATTCGACCCTGGCGACCCGGGTCGGTGACAAGCTCGCCTTCAAGGACTGCATGGAGATGCCCAACTTCCAGAGCAAGGCCCTGAACCGCACCTTCGACTCCATCCTCTTTTGCGGCCAGCCGATACTCAGGCCCAACGCCGCGCCGAAGAAGGTGGCCGGGAAATCGCCGGGAAGCGGCTCGGCGGCGGTCGCGGGGAAGATCAACGTGGATAAGGCAAGCGGGGCCAATGCCTACACCGTCGCGGAGGTGTTCGCCAAGCGCGGCAACCTGAACGGCAAGCAGGTCGTGGTAAAGGGCCAGGTCGTGAAGGTTTCCACGGGGATCATGGACAGGAACTGGATCCACCTGCAGGACGGCAGCGGTTCGGAGAAGCAGAAGAACCACGACCTGGTGGTCACCACCAAGGAGAGCGCCGAAGTCGGCGACGTGGTGACGGTCTCGGGCACCCTCGCCAAGGACAAGGACTTCGGTGGGGGCTACCGCTACACCGCCATCATCGAAAAGGGGAGCCTGAAGAAGTAGCCTCCAGCCTTCCCGGCACGGTACCAGGCCTCCCGCACTAGTTCGGGAGGCCTTTTTTAATGCGCCTGAGGGCGGGTCGCCACTTCCCAAGAGGCGCGAGGGCTGCGATAATGAATCCTATGAAAGCCATCCTGATTGCCGCCTACCTGGCGCGGTTTTGCGCGGCCTGTTTGCTGCGCTACCTGAACCTGCGCCACCTGAAGCGCCACGGCGCGACGCTCCCCGATGCCTTCGCCGGCGCCGTCGACGCGCAGGCCCTGGATCGTAGCGCGCGCTACACGGTGGAGCTGAGCCGGGTCGCCCTGGTCCAGTCGGTCTACGACAGCGCGCTCCTGCTCGCCTTCCTCTTCACCCCGCTTTTGCCGCTCTACGACGGCTGGGTCGACTCGCTGTCCGGCAGCTTCGTGGTCCGGGGCGTGGCGTTCCTGCTGCTGCTCACCCTGGCCCAGGGTCTGCTTGAGACACCCTTCGACCTCTACTCGACCTTCCGGATCGAAAAGCGCTACGGCTTCAACACGACGACGCCCCGCCTCTGGCTGACCGACTTACTCAAGTCGACCCTCATCTCGGCGCTATTCCTGGTGCTTTTGGCCTCGGCCGCCCTCCTGCTGGTGCAGAGCTCGCCGGACTATTGGTGGCTCTGGGTTTGGGGATTCTTCGCCCTTTTCTCCATCACCATGATCTACCTCTCCCCCTATCTCATAGAGCCGCTTTTTTCCAAATTCGAGCCGCTGGGGGATCCCGGGCTGGAGCAGGAGATCCGCAGCATGCTGGCCCGGGCCGACCTCAGGGTGCAGGGGGTGCAGAAGATGGACGCCTCGCGCCGCAGCCTGCACTCGAACGCCTATTTCACCGGGATCGGCCGGGTCAAGCGGATCGTGCTCTACGACACCCTGATCGAACAGATGGAGCGCCGCGAGTTGCTGGCGATCCTGGCGCACGAGGCGGGGCACTGGAAAAGGGGGCATATCTGGAAGCGTCTGGTACTGATGGAGGGGGGGGCGCTGCTGCTTTTCTACGCCGTGCATCTGCTGTTTGCCTGGGGCGGGCTGCCGGGTCTCTTCGGGCTGGGTCAGGGGTCCTTCGCGGCTCAGGTCGTCATGGTCAGCTTCCTGACCTCCATCGCCGCCTTCCCCCTGACGCCGCTCTCCTCCTGGCTATCCCGACGGCACGAGTGGGAAGCCGATCAGTTCGCAACCGACCTGTGCGGCATGCCGGACGCCCTCGCCTCCGCGCTGGTGAAACTCTCCCGGGAGAATCTCTCCAATCTCCATCCCCATCCCGTTTACGCCGCGTTTTATTACAGCCATCCACCGGTGGTTGACCGCGTGGCACGGCTTCTTGGCAATGGCTGGCGTGCCTGAGGCTTCCCGGGTCCGTTGCGAGCTGCACATGACTGACTCCTTGTTTGGGCGCTTGCGAGCATCGTTGTCCAGCTCCACGTTACGACACATCGCGCCTGGTTGCAATACATTTATTATTATTTTATAATCGATTTCCATCAATAATGCGGCGTTGCCTGATGGCGCGTTGCGTGGTACTTTAAGAGGCGTTTGCCATCCAGAACACGACAGGAGAGCCGCTGCCATGCGCCTGAACATCCTCATCACCGCCTCCGAGGCGGTCCCATTTGCCAAGGAAGGCGGGCTCGCCGACGTGGTGGGAGCCCTGCCGAAATTCCTGAAGGCCCAGGGTCACGACGTGCGGGTCGTCATGCCGCGCTATTACAAGGTGGACCGTGAGAAGTTCGGACTGCGCCAGCTCCCCGGGGTATTGGTGGTCCCCATGGGAGTCATCGGCTCCATGTACTGCGGCGTGCTGGAAGGAAGGCTGCCCGGCACCGAGGTCCCGGTCTACTTCCTGGAGCACGACGACTTCTACGGCCGCGACACCCTGTACGAAACGGACAACAAGGGGTACATCGACAACGACAACCGCTTCATCTTCCTGTCGCGCGGCAGCCTGGAGCTTTGCAAGATGATCGGGTTCGCCCCGGACGTCGTGCACGCCCACGACTGGCACACCGCCGCCGTCCCGGTCCTGATGAACACCCTGTACCGCCAGGACCAGTACCTCCGGGAAGCGGCCTCGGTGCTCACCATCCACAACATGCAGCACCAGGGGAGCTTCTACGAGGGGGCCATGGACGTGCTCGGCGTCGGCTGGGAGCATTTCACCTACCTGGAACTGGAGATGGAGAACCAGGTGAACCTCCTGAAGGGGGGGATTTATCACGCGACGCTCCTGAACACGGTGAGCGAGGGGTATGCCAGGGAGATGCAGACGCCGGAGTACGGCTGGGGGCTGGAGGGGGTGGTGCGGGAGCGCTCCGGGGCCCTTACCGGCATCCTGAACGGGGTGGACTACGACGAATGGAACCCCGAGTGCGACCCCTACCTGGCCGCGCCCTACTCGGCGGCCGACCTGAGCGGCAAGAAGGTCTGCAAGCGGGAGTTGCAGCGCGCCTTGGGCCTTCCCGAGCGCGACGACGTGCCGCTCATCGGCATGGTCTCGCGCCTGGTGAAGCAAAAGGGGATCGACACCCTGGCCCAGGCGCTCCCCCGGCTCCTGGAGCTCGACGTCCAGATCGTTCTGCTGGGTGCCGGCGAGCCCTGGGCCCACTTCTACTTCGGCGGGATGGCGGCCAAGCACCCGGAGCGCTTCGCCTGCCGGATCGGCTACGACAACCGGTTGGCGCACCAGATCGAGGGGGGGTGCGACTTCTTCCTGATGCCCTCCGCCTTCGAGCCGTGCGGCCTGAACCAGATGTACAGCCTGCGCTACGGCACCATCCCGATCGTGCGCGCGACGGGCGGGCTGGACGACTCCGTGCAGAACCTCGACGCCGGCACCCGCACCGGCACCGGGTTCAAGTTCTGGAACCTCAATGCCGGGGCGCTCTTCGACACGGTCGGCTGGGCGGTGCACACCTGGTACCACGACCCGGATCTGATCCAGGAGCTGCGCCAAAACGCCATGGCCCAGAGGTTCACCTGGGACGAGGCGGCGGAGAAGTACGAGCGGCTCTACCAAAGAGCGGTGCAGATGCGGCTCGGCGCGGGGAGGTACGCCGAGGTTGCGGCGGCGCGCACGGCCCCTTGAGCGACGGGGGGCGCCTGGGCCTGCCGTCTTCGTGACAAGGTCAGTTCTTTATACATAAGGGGGTTCCGTTACCGGGACCCCCTTTTTTTATGGCGCGGTCAAACGGCAACTCGTCGCTTCAGAGGCATGAACCCCACCCTAATTCTCCGGCCCTCCGTCGAACGACTCAATCTCGAATTCCTCCGCAATCACGCCAAACCAATGGCCAATCGGCAAACGACCGCCCGCCCCCCTTCTCGTCCACTTAGTTACCACAGGACCTTTAAATTATATTTAACCAATGCTACAAATCGATTACTCTTTACTTTCCCCACTTCCCGAGCGCTGTCCGAGATCAGCCCGAAGCGCTTCGGCAACTCATCCTGTCCCTCCCAGTAGTTCCTGTCAAATGTCAGCTAACTGCCGCCCCGAGGGAACCTTGTATAACGATCCATTCAAAGAAGAAATGAACACTATCAGGGTGGCGGCGCCGCAGTTCGGTCGCGCCAACCCGACGCTTGCGCCATTTTTGGACGAAAACAGAACCGATCCGGACGTGGAGCGACTTCTTGAGGCTATGGCCTTTGATGTAGCCCTGCTCCGCCGGTCCATGGACGGTAATTTCCCCGGACTGATCCATGCGATGACATCCCTGATTCTGCCCCACTATCAGCGTCCATTTCCCTCTACCACGGTGATCGGCTTCACCCCGCAGTCGCCGGTGGGGCAATCCGCCATCATTCCGAAGGGCACGCTCTTCGAATCCGCACCGGTCGACGGAACCCCGTGCACCTTCGCGACGGCCGCCGCTGTGGAGATAACCCCCTTAAAACTTGTCGACGCAACATTTGTGCAGCACTCCAGCGGAGCCGGGGAAATTCGCCTGGACCTCTCACTGGAAGGCTTGCCCCTCTCCCGCTGGCAACCGAGAATGCCGCTGCGCTTGTACCTTCCCGGCGATTTTGTCCCTGCGACGGGACTCCACCTGCTACTCAGCCGGCAGGTGACCCGGATAATCCTGACTCCAGTGGAGGGTGGAATCGCGTGCGTGCTGCCTCCAGATTGCCTCAAACCTTCGGGCTTTACCCCAGGCGAGGAGTTGATTCCCTATCCGCCGCACGCGTTTCCCGGCTACCGACTGCTACAGGAATATTTCCACACCCCGCAGAGGTTTCTATTCTTCGACCTGAGCGGCTGGGAACGCTGGCAGGAGCGCGGTGAAGGCGCCCATTTCACCATAGTCCTCCAGCTAGAGAGCCTCCCCTTCGTGCCGCATCAGGTCAGGCGCGAGAGTTTCACCCTGCATGCCGTCATGGCCGTCAACCTGTTTTCCCATGATGCCGATCCAATTTCCATCCATCACCGCGCCGAGCGTTACCCGGTGCGCCCGGCGGGATCGAACCCAGCCCATTATAGGATTTTTTCCGTCAACCGTGTCACCGGCTACTCGCGCTCCACTTCCCGTGAGCGGGACTATGCCCCGTTCGAGCAGTTCGGGAGCGTCGACAACGCAGGGCCTTCCTTCCAGGTGACTCGATCAGACCGGCCCAACGGTCAGGAGGTGTATCTTGCGGTCTCATATCCGGGGGAAATGCCGCCCCCGGACTCGGAATCCCTCTCCATCGCCCTGACCTGCACAAACGGCAGCCTTCCCGAAAGTCTTCGCGTAGGCGACATCACAAATCCGCTCCGCACCTTGCCGGATTTCCTTACTGCGCGCAACATCGCGCCGATACATCCCGGTCAATCCCAACCGCCAGAGTCCGGCCTGCTGCGGAAACTCGTCACCCACCTCAGCCTGAACCAGCAGTCTCTGGAACGAGTCGAAAATCTACGAGCCCTGCTCGAACTGTACAACCCTTGCGACCGGGGCGGCGGAGTCCGGGGCGCCGCCAATCTGAAGCGCATTTCAGGCATTGAAGCGCTTGAGGTGACTGCGGGCGAGGAGAAGGTTGAAGGATTCACGATGACATGCAGGGATTTCTGCGTGAGGCTGCGCCAGGATCATTTCGCAGGTCCCGGGGATTTGAATCTGTTTGGCTGCGTGCTGGATCATTTCCTGGGAGGATATGCCGCGATCAATACCTGTACCCGGCTGACGTTCCAGGATACCACGCGGGGTGAGGTTTACCGGTGGCCGATGCGCCTTGGAAATTGCAATGAGGCCGGCCTTGGTTACCAACCGGCGCCGTCGGAACCGAACCACAAACCAGGCCTCCGGCGTCACGCCGACAATGAATGCCCGCCGGAGTGGCCACCCCTCACCCTGAATTCCACGAGCCTAATCGGCGACCTGTTGTCGCAGGGGCACGAGTTCTCTTTCTATCAGGTCATGCGCGTTGCACGGCGCAGTTTCGGCGGCGGCGGGAGAGAACATATCGCCGGCGTGCCCTGGCAGGAGCGGGTGCGCCTCCGGCCCGAGCTCTCCCTGGCCTTTCCTGCATCCGACGTGTCCCGGGTGGAAATGGACCACGCAGTCCTGAACGTAGAAAACACCTTTTTGAAGCTGCTTGATTGTTTGCCGACCTTTTACACGGAAGAGCTGATAGGTGAGGCCGCCGCCGACTCGTCGGTGAGCCGCGACTTTCTGGATATTTTCCACCAGCGGCTGTATTTGATCTTTTGGGAGTGCATCAACAAGGCCCAGCTCTTCCAGCAGGTCCTGGAAGAGAAAAATCCTGTCTACCTGGAGCGACTGTTCTGCCTGATCGGGCTTGGTGAGAAGAAGTTGCGCGACGACGTGCCCGAGGCTTGCCGGTTGCTGCGTCACACTCCGCTGCTGTCCCTATCACCCCGCTCGACCCTGGGACTGCAAACAGTGCTGCGGGATGAGCTGGGGATAACGTGCCTGGAGGTGGAGCAGTGCGTTCCGCGCCGGGCTCCGATACCCGAGGACCAGCGAACGAAGCTTGGCGTCTCCTGCTGCGCCCTCGGAGTGGACGTAGTCCTTGGCAGCGAGATACTCGACCGCAAGGGCAAGATTCGCGTCCATATCGGACCGTTGAAAATGGACGATTACCATGCCTTCCTGCCCGGCGCCCCCGACCACACCAAGCTGATCCAGTTGGTGAGGCACTACCTGATCGCCCCCCTGGAGTTTGATTTGAATCTCAAGCTTGCGGCAGGGGAAGCTCAGCCGCTTCGCCTGGGCACGCCCGGCACCAGCTTGGGATTCAACAGCTGGTGCTTCGCCGGTGCACACGTTGGCGAGTTGAGCACGATGTTACCCCTGTTCTCAGGGCCGCCGGAACCACCTAAGCCGGGCGCGGACCAACGCCTCCACATTCCGGAGAGGACGCATGCGCTGACGCTGACCGACCATTTTCAAGAGGAAATGGCGGCGCTGCATGGCCTGGCGGCGAGCTATGCTGAGACCCACCCCAATCTAGCCTCCCTGGTGAGCGGTGACCCCGGCGCGGAGCGCCTCTTCGAGGGATTCGCCTTCCTGATTGCCAGACTGCGTCTCAAGCTGGACGACGATATCCCGGAGATCATTCACGACGTCATTGATGCCCTGCAGCCAAACGCTCTAAAGCCGGTTCCGGCGACGACCGTGGTTGTATTCTCCCCTAAGCCAAACTGCAGGACATCGCAAGAGATACCGGTCGGGACCGAGCTCAAATCGATACCGGTCGACGGGACGGCCTGCCTATTCACCACCAGATATCCTGTTGAGATCCATCCACTTTCCCTGCTGGACGCGACTTATGCTCGCCCACCGGGTAAATCGGCCACGATCACGCTCAAGCTGAGATTGACGGGAATGCGTCTCAAGGATTGGAGCCTGAAGAGCCTGCGGCTTTTTCTGGCCGGGGAAAGCGCGCAGGCCGCGAATCTGTATTTGGTCCTGCTTCGGTATCTCAATCGAATCGTGATGGTACCCGTCCATGGCGGAGAGCCACTCTCCTTGGATGCAAAGCACCTAAAAGCTGTCGGATTTGAAGATACAGAGGTTCTCTTTCCAGTAGCCCCCGGAGCCGCCTCCTCCGCAGTTAGCCTGCAGATGATGCACGAATACTTCCTTCAGCCGGATAAGTTTCTGTTCCTTGATCTGCAGGGCTGGAGGATGTGGCGAGAGCGCGGAGATGGATCGGAGTTCGAGATTCGCTTTGAACTAGAGTTGCTTCCCTTTGAGTTGCACCAGGTGACAAGGACGGATTTCGAGCTTTTTGCCGCGCCGGCGGTGAACGTGTTCAAGCATCCGGCCGAGCCGATTATTCTTGAAGACGTCGACACCGATTATCAAATCATCCCTGCTGGAGACAAGCCGGAGCATTACCAAGTCCTCGAAATTGAGGAGGTGAAAGGGTTCCTAAATGAGACCTCACAGGAGTTTGAGGTGACGTCCAGTCATCGCAACTCGTTGTTCAGTCATGTTCCTGCATTCCAAATTAGGCGTAACGGCTCACCTTGCCACCAATTTTCCGACTTGTTTATCTCTGTGGGTGCACCTTCGAAAATAGATATTCGGAACGCGAGCCTGAATGTCAGTCTTTTATGCAGTAATGGGAAATTACCAGAAGTGCTAAAAGCTGGAGATGTCTGCATTGGTACAGACACATCACCTTGTTTTGCGGAGTTTACTAATTCTAAATCGGTTACGAGATCAGCGAGCACCAATTTCGGAGATAACACTTTCTGGAAATGGTACTCGCTTTGCAACCTCAAAATCACATCACTCAACGTTGAAGGTTTGCGCCCAATCATCGAACTCATCACGCAATCAAACTACCAGAACCATACAAATACCATCAATTATGTGAAAATAATTGGTAGTATTGAGGATTTACAATTGATGAGTACCGATTGGTTTTTTTCTGGAGAGTTGATACGTGGCTGGGAAATTAAAGTTAAGCTTAACAGTGAATCCTTTGGCTCACCCGGTGAGCTTTATCTGTTTGGAGCGTTGCTAGACCGTTTCTTTAGGGGGTTCGTGATTCAATCAAGCTTTTTAAGAACAATGGTTGTAGTCCGGCAAAATGGGAATAAGTATGAATGGCCGGCAATGATGGGTCGACAATCATTGCTGTAAAAAATACGGCATTTAACACAGCTAGACAGGGGTAACCAATGAAAAACTTGATCTTTCTTATTGTTGTTTTTTTCCCAACCATAATCTCACTTACCGATAATGCGAGAGGAGACAACCCGACAGAAAATACGAATGCCATGCAACTGATAAGCCCCCCTACACACACCGAGGATTCAAACATAAAATTCACGAGTGTCTATACCGATTTAAATAAGGACTGTAAGGACAAATTCGACGAATCTGACGACGATCATGACATGCCAGTGATTTGCAAGGGACCAGAAGGCTACAGAATTGATGTGGAGTATAGCGCTTGCTGTGAGCATATGCAGGTGCAGAATAAGAAGGCATTTTTATTGTTTTTTCCAATCCAGAGAATAGTAACCGTTACGAAAAGGAAACTGGAATGGCGTTTAGCCAATGGAAAGCCATTTGCTGTAATTTTTCGTATAGATGTCTACAGGGGAGACATAACTTTGTCACCAGAGAAAACCCACGAGGTCCTAGTCATTAAAGGGCTAAATGGATTTTCGAACATTGATCAAAAAGTCGACCTGAAACTGCACCCGAACCCGAATCTGGAGGCTCGAAGGTTGGCTGACCAAGCATATATGCAACGAAAGTCATACTTAGATCTAAGGGCCCCAAAGGCACAAACAGACAATCCAAAACGTTAGCGAATTCTCCTGAGGAAACCGGTAATGATACTATCAACTAAAAGTAAAATCACAAGATCACTCACCCCCAAAAAGCCTAAAATGACGAAAGGTGTTGAGTACAAGGCTAGATCCGAACATTCCGAGCTAAGAGAAATTCCTTCAGGCACAAATAGAAACATTACCAGTCCGTCGAACGAATTCATGTGTAGCCTAATGGGAGAACCGCGCCAGAAGAAAGACTACACTAAAGAAGACAACGGCCTTGACAATAAAGATTTGGCAATGTTGCACACTACCGAAGACGTTGGCCCATTCAAAGTTTCTGGACTTACATTAGCAGTTGAAAGCCTAAAGAGAGTCTTGGCGGACATCAAACGAACATTTCCGGAAATCTATCTAAAGCTGGGCACGGCCGGAATGCGTTCTGTACGCTTACTGTAAATCGGCGTGCAATAATGACCCACTTTGGGGGGTAATAGGCGTCCAAAATTGACCCACCCCAGCACTTCCTTCATCCTGTCCGGATCAAACCGGAGGGAGGAAAAAAAGGAGATGCTGACC
>Ga0316217_10000484_pt1 | contig 57094 bp, 82 predicted proteins | sample 1anoAmetaG_FD_203633 | JGI IMG/M metagenome (GOLD analysis project Ga0316217, IMG submission 203633) | Freshwater microbial communities from Trout Bog Lake, Wisconsin, USA - 1anoA | ecosystem: Environmental > Aquatic > Freshwater > Lake > Hypolimnion/Profundal zone | place: USA: Wisconsin...
TCGCCGTGCTGCTTGGGGCGGTTTTTACGCCGGAGGCTTTCGCGGCGGCAGGTCAGCCGGTCGTGGTGTGCATCCCGGTGACGCTTCAGGTGAACGGAGTGTCGCAGGAGTTTTGCGCGCCGGGTTGGCAGCCGAAGTTGCTCAACGCGCTCAGCACCACGCTGGTGCAAATTGGACCTGCGGGTGCGAGGTCGCTTTCGCTCCTACAGTGCTACAACCCCAATTCGTCGCAGGCGTATGTGCAGGTGTTCAATGCGGTTAGCACGAACGTGACGCTCGGCACAACCGTGCCGGTGCTTTCGATCCCGATTGCGGGGACTTCGACCGGCGGATGGGCAATGAGCCTTGGCGCGATTGGGCAATTTTCAACCGGGCTCACTGTTGCGGCGACGACTACCGCGACGGGGAATAGTGCTCCGGGCACTGCGCTCGATTGCAACGCGGGGTGGAACTGATGCAACGGACGCTTAGGGCTCTGTTGGGGGTGTTGCTCTGGGGCTGCTCCGCAAGCGCAGAGGAGTCGGCGCTTCTAGGGGTTTACAACGGCGGCGCTAAGGGAAATTCCTATGTCGCCAACGCTGTTCATCTTGACAAATATGTTGGGGTCGGAACGGCGGGTGCGATCACTCCGTCGAACTCGTGTCAGGTCACGCTCGTTTATACGGTGCGGATTTCTTACATGGTCACGCCGCCCGGTTATGAGAACATGGGTGGCTCTGACCTAATTACCAATTCCGTCGGCACGGCGGGCGGGTCGGAAGCCATCAACGGCATCAACATCACGTCCGACACGAATGGATACCGGGTCAATCTTGGCGATAACGCGGGCCACAAGGCGGTGGGCGCGCTTCACAGTTTTCCAATTCCCGGTTTCACGAACGGGAACTGGGCTACGTGGCTCGTGACGGTCGATGCTTGCACGACCAACACCGAATATATCCAAGCCTATGTGATCCAGCCGGGCGGCGTGTGGACGCAAGTCATCAACTCGACGCAAACGATCACAGGGTTTGGCGTGGCTAACCCGCTTGCGCTGGCCGATAACAACGGGTTCGGGATCAACGTAGGAACGACCATTGCGCCGGCATTGGTTGATGCGTCCGACTTCTACATGTGGCCGGGCTTAAGCCTCATAAACGGAGCGCACAACGGCGTTTCGACGACCAACCTCAACGCCATCGCTGACACTAACGGCCACATCTATTCGCCGGCCTCGATAACGGGAACCTTTGGAACACCCGCCGTCGCGTGGTATGGCCCCGCTTCGTCCTGGTATGCGAACAAGGGGTCGGGCGCGACCACCTACGGCATGGAAAGCGAAGTAGGCGCAAGTATTTCGACGACGACGCTCGGGATCACGTCTTGGAATTTGCCGCCGTGGGCGGTTTCGCTGCCCGTAGGCGCGCAGGTCTTGTCAGCCAACGTGTCAAGCGCCAGCAACACCACCGTTCAAAGCGGTTCGGCTGTCACCTACACCTTGAGCGGTTCGTTTACGCAGACCTCGGGAACGTTAACGACGTTCGCTTTGCCATCTTCGACACCGCCCATCGTTGATCTTCCGTCGTCGCCAAGCCTCGCGTCAGCGGCCAACAATTACACCGGCAATCCGTCGCACAAGGGCGGTATCAAGTGGCGATGCAGCTACAACGGCCTGACAACCGCGCCGACGACAGCTTACGGCTGTGGGAATGTGCCGGCGCAAGGCGATCTGCTCGTCTATATGACTTACGCGATTTGGGCCAACGGCTCAAACGGCGTTGGCTCGTCATCTTGCCTTGTGCCGACGCCTGCCAGCGGCGGCGCGACTTGGACGAGTTGGGTCACTGGCACGACGGGCGGTAGCTCGACGGCGAAAAGTTTTGTTTGCGCAGCCTATGCGACGGCCAACGCGAACGACGCCGCTGGAACCGGGAATTACACGCTAAACCTTACGCTCGCCACGTCGCCAACAGTCCTTCGCGGATCGTTCACCGAACTGATCGACTACGGCCCGGCGACGGTTTCGGCCCCCGGAACTTGGAGCGGATCGACTACGACGACTTCAACTGCGCTCGGGGTCACCCCCGCGACCGCCTACGACATGGTTCTCTATTTGCTGGATCAGTACGCGGTTGGCTATGCGCCGTTTTCTTGCCCGTCCGGGTTCACAAAGCGGCTCGACACGTCGTTTTTGACGCCGGGAAATCCGCCCGAGGTACTGCTTTGCGACAAGCAATTAGCAAGCTCCGCTGCAACCGGGAATATCACGAACACGTTGTCGGTCGCGCTTGATAGCTCGGCGGCGCTGCTTGCCATCACCCCGCAATGAGGCTGTCATGTCCGTCTGGCACCGCATTATGCAAGGCAACGGCAACGCGCTCGTTACCGCGCTTGTTGCCATCTCGCTCGGGCTCTTTCTCGTCTGGGGCTGCGCCAGCGTGCTCGGAAACTGAAAGGAAAATTCGATGACTTGGGCAGGTTTCGACGGGCGAGGCTACTCGCGGGAACAGTGGGCCGCGCATGTGGCGGAGGTTTCGCTCATGCCCGGCGCGGCCGGCGTGACGCAGCATTCGACCGGCATCCCGACGCTGGCGCAAGCGTTGGCGATGAATCCGGCAAACTACATCATCAACACGCAGCGGTATTATGAGAACCAGCTCGGCTGGGCGCACGGGCCGCATCTGTTTGCCGATATTGGCGACGGCACGGCGCGCCCGGCGATCTGGGGCTTTTCCGCCCTCGACACGCGCGGAACGCACTGTTCTTGCGACAACGGGCGCGGTTTCTATGGCGCCGAGTGTATGGGAAACCGCAACACCGAGAATTACTCTAGCGGCCCCGGTGCGGTGGCGCTTGAAAACCAGCACTTTGCGCTAGCCTGTTTGTTCGTTAAAATGGGCAAGAAACCCGACGCGGGAACGTACTTGCCACATTCTCACTGTGCGCGCGACGGGCATTTCCAGTGCCCAGTGGAAAACTGGGAGGCTGATTGGCGGGCGAAAGAAACGGCCGTGATTGTCGCCTTCATGAACACCCTGGGGGATCGGTTGCCGATCAACCCGGACCTTGCCGGACAAGCTGTACCGCTCTATGCTGTGGGAACCGCCCCTGTCTACGCATCGCCTGCGTGGGTTCAAACCGCGCTGAATTGTTGGCTTGTCGCGTCCAAGAGCACTCTTGTGCCGTTGCAGGTTGATGGTGACATCGGGAGTGCTACGGGGTTTCTTGTTCGGATGTTTCAACGGGCGCACTCGCTTGATGTTGATGGGGTCCCAGGGGCACAGACCTGCGCGGCGTTGAAGTTGTATCTGCCCTGAGGGCCGGAAAAGGAGCGGGATGATGCGGCAGGTTTTTCGGGCTTTGGTGGTGGTCCTAGCGGCGACGCTTGCGCTCTGCGGCGTTGGGTTCGCCCAGACGGTTTCGGTGTTGCCGAACGCAATGACGCAGTTCGTGGACGGCAACGGCGCGCCCTACGCGGGCGGGCATGTGTATATGTATATCCCAGGAACCACTACACCGAAAGCAACTTACCAGACCCCCCAGGGTACTTCGCCGAATCAGAACCCCATTACGCTCGATGCGAACGGTCGGGCGGTAATTTGGGGCTCCGGAACGTATCGGCAGATCCTCCAGGACGCCTTTGGGGTCGTGGTGTGGGATCAGCTCACTTACGCGTCGCCAATTGCGAACGCGAACACGATCGGCGCGTTGTGGTACGGGACTGCTTCGGGCACCGCAAATGCGATTACGCTCAGCGGGATCAACGGCTTCACGGGGCAAGACGGGCAGCAAGTGGGGTTCATCGCATCGGCAACTAATACCGCCAGCACGGAGATCAACGCCAGTACGTATGGGCCGGTGTTGGTGGAGAAGAACTCCCTCACAGGGCCGGTTGGATTGACGGGTGGGGAAATCATCGCGGGGAACCTTGTCTACGCGACGTACTCGGCGCCGCTGAATGCGTTTATCATCCAGAGCAATATCGTGCCGCTGTATAATGCCGGCGGGGCGGGTAGTACGAGTGTGACGTTCCAGACCAAAATTGCAAGCAGCACGCCGTTGGATCTCGTGGCGGACTATGGCGCGGACCCGACGGGCGTGACAAACGCGACGCCGGCGTTCACTGCAATGATTGCGGATATGTGTACGTTGAAACGCCCGGGGTATGTGCCGTCAGGCACGTTTACGATCACTGCGGGAGTTACGACGGACTTCGCGACGTGTCCGTTTGGGTTTAAGCTCGTCGGGGCAAGCCACGGGCAGACTGTGTTGGATTTTGTCGGGACTGCGGGCGCGGGGTGGCGGTGGATCGTAAGCGGTGGCAGCGGGCCGACCACGACGCAGCCGCATGTGTATGATGAAATGAGCAATCTCACCATCACGTGCAATTTGGCTTCGATTTGCTGGGCGCTCGGGCAGGACAACGGCGCGGATGTGTTTGAGAGTTCGTATTTTTCGAACCTCTACGTGTCGAATACGAATGGCGCCGCGGGGGCTATCGCGTGGCGGCTCAATGGGGCGAACTCCAACACGTTCCTCAACATGCAACTTGGTGTATCGCCGGCTACGACGACGTATGCAGGGAACGGCATCGCGCTTCAGGTCGTGATGGCGGCTTTTAATACTTTCATCAACCCGTCGTTTGGAAACGCCAACATCGGGGTGGACTTCGCGGACCTGAATAATAAACTCGTGGGGTTTAATTACTCTAATGAGTTTATTGACCTTGATATGGAGAATGTGTGCTACGGCATAGAGCTTACAAACCAGGCCAACAGCGCCACGCAGCTTATCACGTTTGAGACCGGGCAGATGTACACCATCGGGCCGCCGGGCACTTTTTGTCCGATGTATTCGAACCAGATGGCTGCGCCGATTCTGCCGGACGGAAATGTGGTGTTTAACCACGTGAATCTGGGGAGTAACTTGCCTTACGAACCGCTCGGGGCAATTGACAGCTTCTCCGCGCAGAGTGGCAGCGGAACGAACGGGGTGTATTCGGGTATTGCGCTGACGGGGGGCCACGGGACCGGCGCGGTTGGGGTGGTCACGGTATCAAGCGGGGTTGTGTCGCTTGTCCAGGTGACGAGTCCGGGGGCGGGGTATTATCGGGGTGATGTGTTGGGTGGAACTGTGCCGACTGTGACTGGGTTCGGGGCGGTGGTTGGGCAAACGAATAATGTAATGCTCGACACGACCAGCACGTATTGGCAGGGCGCAAGGATCGTGGGCACTTACGCGGCGCCCATCACAACACTTACGCCGAGCGGTTCCGCGGTGGGGTGTAATACGAATCTTTTTACAAACAAGACCGGCCAGACGCAGCGGGAGACACTGACGGGGGCGTTTACGCAGTACTGCATCAACGGGCAAACTTTGGACTTTACATCCACCGGGGCAAGTGATGTGCAATTTCAGGTTGATCCGGGTGAGACTTTTGGGATCATTTACAGCGGTGCAACGCCGCATCTGATCCAGCAAACCCTGACGCACTGAGGAGGGAGTGATGCGGGCGGCATGGGCGGCCGGAGTGGCGGCGGGGCTTCTAGTAAGCGCCGCGAGCGCCGCGGAGTGTACTTACGGCGGTGCGCCGGGGGTGATGCAGAATGGGTGGTGTCGGCCAATCCCCGGAGGGGTGTTGGTGTCGAAAGCCGCAAAAGCTACGTGCGGTGTAGGGTGGGATCTGGTGGTACAAGGTTCTCATCGTTTCGTGTGTGTAAAACCGCGTGGGCAATAGTGCCCTGCAAGGAGAAGAGTGATGGAACAGATGAAAAAGATCCTCGCGGGCGCAAGTGCGTTCGCGTATATGGCGGCGCTTAGCACGCCTGTGGGAGCAGCGGGGCTTTACCCGAACCTCCCGGTGCCGGGCGGTCCGGCGTATTGCTACAATACGGTGAACGGAGTGTGTCAGGCGACGGTTCCGGCGGGCACGCCGACGCTGTCGGGGTCGGAGACAACCGAGGTGGACACAGGGCTCTCGCAGGGACAGTTCCCGCAGGCCGAGTCGGTGCCGCTGAGCGCGCTGGGGTTGCCGTTCGGCATCAACCGGCTCGTCGGCGGGGATATGATGACGAACCTGGCACAGCGGCTTTCGACCACCAAGGGCATCGCGTCGCTAGCGGGTATCACCCCGACGGCGGCGGTGATGACGGCGGATGGGTGGTGGGAATACAGCGCCGCGGGTACCACGACGGTTACGATGGCGTCTGGCACGACGGAGGTGCTCCCTGCGCTGGGGTCGACCAAGGCGTTGAGGTTCGCAAGGACGACCTCGACAACCGGTGCGCAGATGTGCCTCGGGCAGACGCTTGACCAGAACCAAGCGGCGCCTCTGATCGGCCAAAACGCTGTGTTTTCGTTCTACGAGCTGAACGGCGCCGGGCAGAGCGCGACTGGTGGAAATTTCACCGTTCAGATGTCGTACAGCGCGAACGCTGCGGCAGCGGGTACGCAAGCGACGCTCGGGTACGCCGGGTCGGTCGGGTCGAAGTATGCGATCGGGACCAATGCGGGAACGTTCGGCACTGGTGGCCCGACCTCGCAGACTGCGGTGACGCCGATTGTGCAGAATGTCGCAACGCAAGCGGTTCCGGCGCCGACCACGGTGCTGGGGGGTGGCTCGGTCGGGTCGAACGGGTTTGTCACTTTCGCCGGTTCGACCACCTGGACCCGGTACGTGGTGGCGGGGTTGATCCCGGCAACCATCCCGGGCACCGCTACGGCGGTGACGGATGTGTCGGTCGAGGTGTGTTTCACCCCGACCGGCACCGGCGCCTCGACAAGCGACTGGATCGAGCTTCAGGGTTTGCAGCTCGAAGCAAAGCCCTCCACGGTAACTCCGACGCTGCCGAACGGGGTGATCACGCCGACCGCGTTTGAGCGTCGCCCGGCGTCGGTTGAGGCCCTCATTGACTACTCTTACTGGTACTACAACTTCGAAAACCAGAGCGCCATCACCGCGGTGGCGAACTGCGTGAATGCGTCCGTGACCGTCACCAACTGCAACATCCAGTTCCCGGTGCCGATGCGGATTGTGCCGGCGGTGCAGTACACGTCGGGGTTCCAAGCGTTCACCACGACTGGGTATAGCGCCGTGAACGCCTGCACACTCGCGGTGGCGACGACGTATGCGGTGGTGCCCTCGAACACCGGCACTGTGGTCCAGTGCACTGCAACGACCATCCCGGCGGCTGGAACGGCGAACATCCTCACCACGCTGGGGACTTCGTCGGCGACAGGGGTGATTTCGGCTAGCGCGGAACCCTGAGTGCTGAAGCGAAGCCCGCCCCGGCCACGGTGTCACTACGACCCTGCGGCCGGGGCAAACCCTCCCCCGAGCATCCTATGCCAGCCTCCGCCCCCATCACGTTCCCCGCGCCGTTTATCCCGCTCTTTGTGCCGAAGCGGTACAAGGTGTTTTGGGGAGGTCGCGGCGGTGCGAAGAGTTGGGACGTTGCAAGGGCGCTGTTGCTGCTCGGAATGAGCCCCGGAATTTTGTTTCCCGGCAAGACCAAACTTACCATCTTGTGCGTCCGCGAACTCCAAAAGTCGATTGACGACTCGGTGCATAAGCTGCTGCGGGAACAGATCATCGCGATGGGGCTTAGTGCGTTTTACACCATCGAGAAGGCGAAGATTTACGGTACGAACGGGACTACGTTCTCGTTTGAAGGCATTCGGAACAACGTCTCCAGTATCCGGTCTTACGAAGGCGTTGACATCTGCTGGGCAGAAGAAGCAAACAACATCTCGGGCCACTCGTGGGGCGTGCTGATCCCGACGATCCGCGCTGACTCCAGCGAGATTTGGCTGACGTTTAACCCGGAGCTCGAGACCGACTATACGTACAAGCATTTTGTGAAGGATTCTCGTCTGGTGAAGGTCGAGGACCCGGCGAAGCGGTTTGAAAGTGAGGAGTCTTTGCGGCGGCTCTTTGGCCCCGGGTTCTCCGTAGCGCCAATCACATGCCCGGTGATGGAGTCTACAGATATTCTTTCAGTGAAGGTCAGTTGGCGGGATAACCCGTGGTTCCCGAAAGTCCTCCGGAGGGAGATGGAGAAGCTGAAGGAAGAAAACTACGACAAGTATCTCCATGTGTGGGAAGGGGCAACGGTTCAGAACCTTGAAGGTGCGGTGTACGCGAAAGAGCTCCGCGCGGCTCAACTAGAAGGCCGGATTTGCTCGGTGCCGTATGAGCCGGACGTTCCGGTGGATGTGTTTTGGGACCTTGGGCGGACAAACAACACCGCGATGTGGTTTGTTCAGAGGGTGTCGATGCAGTGGCGGGTGCTGAGGTACTACGAGGCGAACCGGGAAGAGCTTTCGCACTACTTGAAATACTGCCAGAACACGGGGTACTTCTTCGGCTCGATGTTCCTGCCGCACGATGCGAAGCATAAAAGGCTCGGATACAATCAGAGCATTGAGGAGCAAGTTCGGAACTCCGGCTACGCGGTGCAGATCGTCCCGGCGACAAACGACAACGACGGCATCAACGCTGCGAGGGTGGTGTTTCCGAACTGCTACTTCGACGAGGACGGTTGCGCGGAGGGTCTCGACGTCCTGCGGCATTATTGCTTCAAGGTGGACGTTCGGGGGCAACTTACGCAGCTCGTGAACTCGGATGGCGCGGATGCGTTTAAGTACTTTGCGGTGAGCACCAAAGTGCGCCGGATCGGACGCGCAACGCCTCGGCCGCCCGGCGGGACGTTGGGGGAACGAATTTCAAAGGGCGTCGGAGCGGCGCTGGGGCGGGTTGAGGGAGGTCTAGGATGGCTCCGGTGAGACGTGGCGACGCAGGCGCGCGGAGGGGCGCTGGAGGCGTGGCGGACATCGACGACCCCGTGCCGGGGGTCCTTTCAGACGACCCGGTGGTGATCGAGGCCCGGCGGCGCTTCGACCGCTGCAATGAGTGGGAAGGCGAGTGGCGGCAGCGGTTCTTGCGCGACATTAAGTTTGCTTACGGTGACTCCGAGAACGGTTTCCAGTGGCCCAATGCGATTCGGAACGCCCGGGAAAACTCCGCTAGGCCGTGTCTGACGTTGAATCTCATCCGGTCGCACAATAAGATGATCTCGAATGAGATGCGGAAGAACAAGAGCGAGGTGAAGTTTCTCGGGATGGGAAACGGCGCTACGGCGGACTCTGCGGGGGTGATGCAGGACTTGTTCCGGCATACGCAGCAGATTTCCGATGCTCAGCACCTTGCGCTTCCCGTCGCGAGGCAGTGGGCCGTGGATGGAGGCGTCGGCTACTGCCGTCTCGTGACGCGGTACGAGAGCGACGAGTCGTTCGATCAGGAGGTCTACCTAGACCCCATTGACGACCCCATGCAGGTTTTTATCGACCCAGATATACACGTCGGCGGCAACGCGCTTGACGCAAAGTTCGCGTTTGTGTTCGACGATGTGCCAAAGCAAGATTTCGCGGAGGCGTATCCGGACCTTGTGGCGCGGGTGAAGGGTACAGAGCCGTTGGGGCTCGGCGGGTCGCCGGGGGACCGCCGGGGGGAGAGTCACATCCGGGTATGTGAGTATTTCCGTAAAGTGCCTAAGCGGTCGGAGTTGGTGTCGTTTCTGCACGAAGGCCAGCGGTTTAATTTCCCCCGAGAGCGCTTCGAGCGTCTTGTGCGAAAGAAGGAGGCCCGGGACGGTATTCTTGACCGTGAGACCACGCGGCTCCGTGAGGTGACATCTGACGAAGTCGAGTGGTATTTGATTGTCGGGTCGGAGGTGATTGAGCAAACCGTTTGGCTCGGCCGTTACATCCCTATCCTCCGGTGCCTCGGCGAAGAAACCGTGATCGAAGGCCGCCTCGACCGGAAGGGGCACACGCGGTATATGTTGGACGGTCAGCGGATGTTTAATTACTTCGCGTCGGCGCAGATCGAGGGGCTAAGCCTTCAGACCAAAGCCCCGTGGCTCGCGCCCGCAAAAGCGATCGAAGAGCACGAGGCTGTTTGGCGGATGTCGAACATCGACAACCCGGCGGTCCTTCCTTACAACCACGTGGACCCCGAGGGGAACCCCGAAGTGCCGATCCCGGCTCCACAGAGGATCGATCCGCCTGCTGCGTCGCCGGGGTTCCAGCAAGCCATGGAGAACTCGCGGCAGCAGATTATGATGGTGTCGGGGCAGTATGAGAACCAGCTCGGGGAGCCGGGAAACGAGCGAACGGGCGCGGCAATTAACGCCCGGCGGAACCAGAGCGCCACGGCAAACTTCCATTTCCAAGACAACTACGAAGGGATGCTCATCGCGCTGGGCAAGCAACTGCTCGACCTATACCCGCGCTTGTACGACACCAAGCGCATTAAACGCATCGTGGCGAACGACGGGATCGAGTACGATCTTGTGATCGACCCGAGTCTCCGGGCGGCGTATACGCAAGAACAAGATCACCAAGGCCAGGTGATCAAACGCGTGATGAACCCAATGGTGGGAAAGTACGAAGTGGCCGCAAGTGTAGGCCCGGCGCACGATACCCGACGCGAAGAGACGGTCGAGAATATGACGCTTATCCTGACTCAGGCGCCGGGGTTGATCCCGCTGCTCGGAGACGTGTTGCTGAAAAACATGCAGTTCGAAGGTGCGCAAGAAGCTGCGTTGCGGCTCCGGCGAATGGTGCCACCGGTGGCGCTCGGGCAAGGACCGACGGCGAAAGAGCAGGAGCTCCAAGCGCAGCTACAGGCGCTCCAAGGTGCCCTTGTCAAAGAGATGGACCTCCACGCCCGCGACCGCATTAAACTGAACAACAAAGAAGAACTCCGCGAGGTCGAGGTGTACGACGCGGAGACCAAGCGGATTGGGGTCTTGTCGAAACTCCTGCCGACCGACCCGGAAGGCCTTCAGGCGCTCATCGCGCAGGCGGTGCAGGACTCCCTCAAAACTTCCATCGGCGGGATTATGGACTCGATCAAGGTGAACAACGAAGAGGGTTCCGAAGCGCCGCCGCCAGAAGCGCCGCCGCCGATTCCCGGTGCGGCAAAGGGTGGTGACGGGGAGTGGTACTTGGCGGACCCGACGCGGAAAGGGAAGTATCTCCACGTAGCACCGCTCGCGCAGCAGCGGACACCGCCAGGAGCGAAGTGATGACCGAGAAGCGAACTGATCGGGTAGTGCCGAAGGACCCGTTTGGGGTTGGGGAGTTCGTTAAAGAAGCGCCGGGGGCGTGGTTTCCGAACGGCGTGAAGCCGACCGCGACGCCGACGCTTTCGCCGAACCCGCTGGTGCCGCAAGGAACGGGGCAAGGAACTCTTTCGGCGTACCGTCAAGCGCAAGAGGCGCAAGGGGGAACGCCGGAGGTGGCTGCCCCGACGCTTGGGGCTTCGGGTCCTGCGGCGAAGCAACCGAGTTTGCTCGGCGGTGGGGCGGCACCTACGCCTTCGGCGGCTGGGTCTGCCGCCGCCCCGAGCGCCGGGCCGCAGCCAGTCGCGGAGGTTTTCGCGCCGCAGGCGCCGCCGTCTGATGCGGAGTTGTTCCGCGACGAGATGAAACTGCAAATCCTCCGGGGTATGTTCCCACAGCACCAGTTTACCCCGGTGGAGTATGATCCGTTCAAGGCGGTGCCGAAGGGGCTCGGCGGTGGCGTAGACGTGAACAGAGGAGTGGGGTGATGGCACGCGGGTTGATCGGGAAAGGTGGCCCCCGCAAGGCGCTCCACGCGCATGAGGCGGTTTACGAGCAGGCAAAAGAGCTTACGCTGAGCGCGTATGAGGCGTTGATGGCGGACAATGACATCTGGCAGGCGTGGCAGCAGAGCCATCCGGGGTTCTCGCGACGGCATCTCGAGTTGGCGTTTGTGAAAACTTTTACCTTTCGGTTCGTGCCGGCTGCGCGGGCCTTAATGGCGTCGCGGTTAGTCGCGCCCCTTGACCCGGAGGTTAAAGACGCGATCTATGAGGCGCTCCTGCTTGACGGCACCCTTACGCGCGGGCGCGGACGCGCGCAAGGGCTAACCCAAACCAAAGGCTAACCCCCATGCCTACAGAGTCCGAAGCTGCCGCCCTAGAGGCCCCCCAAGGCGGGGCAGGGACGCCCCCAGAGCCCCAGCCGCCCGCCCCCGAAGTTCCTGCTCCGCGCACGACCGCCACTTCGCAAGCGGACGGTCCAACCCCCGAAGAGGTCGCTGCTGCGAAAGCCGCCGCGGAGGCGAAGGCGGCTCCGAAAGCCCCCGAGCCGCCGAAGCGAGACTACGCCGCCGAGAGAGTCCAAGCCCGCATCGACCGCCTTTCGGCCGAGAAAGCCGAGCTTGCCCGGGAAGTCGAACGACTCCGTGCGGGGCAGTCCGCCGACGCGGTGGCGGTGCAAGCGCAGATCAACGAGCAAGCGACTAAGCTGGCGCAAGAGCAGGCACAGAAGATCGCGGAGTGGAACGCTTTTACCGGAGCGCTCAACGGCGCAATCGCGGAGGGGCAGAAGGAGTTCGGCGCGGAAAAGTTCGACGGCGCAGTGCAGGCGCTTCGGACTCTCCATGATCAGACCGATCCGGAGGCAAACTCGAAGTATCTCTCCATGCTCCAAGCCGTGCTCGACACCGGCGCGGCGCCAAAGCTCATTCGGGTGCTTGGGGAGGACCCGAACGAAGCCGCACGGATCATGTCGCTGACGCCGACTAAGATGGGTGTGGAGCTCGGCAAGCTTGCGTTCCGGGACGTTGAGGGCGTAAGCGCGGCGCCGAAGCCGATCACCCCAATCACCGGCGTCGGCCGGAATCACGTCGCTATCGCGGCCGAGGACACCGACCGTGCGGACAACCTTGACATGCGGGTTTGGATGGAGCGCCGGGCGGGGCACGTCGCGGAGGTGAACAAACGTGCGGGGCGGAGGGTGATTCCGTAAGGGCGTGAAGGTTTCTTAAAGGGCGCTCCAAGTGCCCTTTCGGCCCTGGGTCGCCGTCTCGGCCCTGCGGGAATGGGGGTCCCTAAACCCCTCGGAACCTGGGGCACCGTAAAGCCCCTGCACTGGCCGCACCGGGGTTCGCCACCCCACCCGAAGGGGCACTTCTGCCCCGCTTTCGAAGGACTCCGGCTGTGGCCAATTCGCTTCTTACCATCAACATGATCACCCGTGAGGCCGTGCGCCTCTGGAAGAACTCCAATGCGTTCATTCAGAACGTGGATATGCAGTACGACGACTCCTTCGCTGTCGGCGGGGCCAAGATCGGCACTGCGCTGAGGATTCGGCTGCCGAACGACTACACCGTTGCGACGGGTCCGGCGCTTTCGGTGCAGGACACTGTGGAGCAGAGCACGACGCTTGTCATCTCGACGCAGAAGAACGTCGGGGTGAGCTTCACTACGGTCGACCGCACGATGAGCCTCGACGACTACTCCCGCCGGGTGTTGGCGCCGGCGGTGAACAACCTTGTCGGCTCCGTCGCCGTGGACATTATGTCCGGCAGCGAAGGCGGCATCAGCAACTTTGTGGCGAACCAGGACGCGAATAACAACATCCTGACGCCCAACGCCTCGACGTACCTGAACGCCGGCGCGTCGCTCAGCATCAACTCGGCGCCGACGGCGAACTGGAAGATCGTCAACGGACCTCGCACGGAGGCGCGCGTGGTCGCGTCCCTCAGCGGGCTTCTGAACCCGCAGACGGAACTTTCGAACCAGTACATCACCGGGCGCATGTATGACGCGCTGGGGTTCATCTGGATGCGTGATCAGACCGCCATTATTCACACCACTGGCACCCTTGCGCAGGGCTCCGCGACCGTAAACGGCGCGAACCAGACGGGCCTCAACCTCACGGTGAACGCTCTCGCCGGCACGCTCAACATCGGCGATATCTTCACCGTCGCCGGCGTGTACAAGGTGAACAAGATCACCAAGCAGAGCACCGGCGAGCTGTGCCAGTTTGTTGCGACGGCGAATGTGGCCGTGAACGCCACTTCGATCCCGCTCTTCCCGGCGATCATCCCAGCGGTTGCGGGCAACGCGGTGCAGTTTCAGACTGTGACTGCGTCGCCCATCAACGGCGCGGCGGTGAACCCGGCGAACGGCCTCGCCGCGGCGACGTCGTATCGGAAAAACTTCGCGTTTGCGCCCGAGGCGGTTACTCTCGCCGTCGCCGACCTCGAAATCCCCCGGGGCGTGCATGAGGCGTCGCGGGCGGAGTTCGACGGGATTTCCATGCGGATGCTGACGCAGTATATCATCAACACCGACCAGATGCCGACGAGGTTGGATGTGTTGTATGGATACCTCTGGATAAGACCCGAATGGGCGTGTGTAGTGGCAGATGTTGTATAACCCCTAGGAGCTAAAATGTCTAAGCGAGTTCTTCATAACGGATTGAAAGATATCCTGTATTACAATCCGGAGACCGGAAAGTTTTACTGGAGAATCTCGCCTAGACATGCTGGAGTTAAAGTGGGTGATGAAGCCGGATCGGTCTATAGTAACGGGTATAGGTATATCCAGATCGATAACTTGGATTACCGTGCCGGTCGTCTTGCGTGGTTCTTTGTGACAGGTGAGGACCCTCAGGATTTTATCGACCACGAGAATGGCAACCGAGACGACAATAGCTTCGGTAATTTGCGAAAGGCAACAAACTCGCAAAACCAAGCCAATGCGTTTTGGGTGACAAACACGTCTGGTATCAAAGGTATCCGTTATCAGTCAGACCGACGCAAGTGGATCGCTATGATCACGGTGGATGGTAAGCAGCGAAACCTCGGTAGGTTTACCCGCAAAATCGACGCAGCTATGGCTTACCGCCGCGCTGCAATCGAAGCCTGGGGTGAGTTTGCCAAAGTGCCGAGCGAAGAGGAACTTGAAGAACTCTGCGGGCAACCTTCCGCATAAGCCCCGTTGCGTGACGCGGGATCGCACTCCGCGTTGCGCCACAGCGGGGTGGGATGAAGTGGCCCCCGTTCGGGGGTTCGGGGAATAGCCCTCCTTCCCACCCCGTAGCTCTAACCGGCGCAAGGCGCCAACAGGATCAAAAATGACCCTCAACGAACTGCGCGATTGGGCTACGACCGAGTTCGGAGCGTTTTCGCATAAAGAAGGCCAAGTTCACGCCGCGCTGGCGGGGCTGGAGGAGTGGCTGTCGCACTTGGCTCGGCACGGCGTTGCGCTGGAGTTGGTTCCGGCTGGCGGCCCGAAGCCCCAGCGGGATCATGGCCCTGCCGAACCAACAGAGCCGCTGCCGCCGGTTGTGGAGGTGCCGGTCGGGGCGCTGGCGCAGGAGCCGCAGCTTGATCCTGAGACTTTCGTCCACGATGATCCCTGAAACCCACCCCGGCGCGTAGCGGCGCTTCGATGAAGAAGGAACCCCTGCAATGACACTCAAGAACGGCGACAGGTTCACTGTGTACGACGCGATGGAAGCGTCAGGGTATTTCTCGACCAATCCGGCGAACCCGGGCGCACGGGATGCCTCGGGGCGGGCGCTCTACGCCGGGCCGGTGAAGTTCCCGATGATGTTGTATCATCCCCAAGGCAAGGAACACGTGCTGGTGCCGGGGACCAAGGAGCGGACGAGTTACGGCACCGTCGAGACTTTCGGCGAGCAATGGGAGCTCGACTCGCGCGTGGTGGAGTCGGAAAAGGAACTCGTGGAGGCTCTCGCCGAAGGCTGGCACAAACACCCGGCGATGGCGATCAAGGCGGCGAATGAATCGTGGCGGAAGGAACGCGGCCTGACGCCGCTCCCGGTGCCGCCGATTTCGGCCGGCTCGCTCATTGCCGACCTCGAAGAGCGCAACCGGCGCCTTACTGAGATGCTCGAGGAGGCGAAAAAGGCCCAAGCCGAGCTCGACGCGAATGGGGCCGAGTTCGCCCCGCCGAGCAAGACCGACTCCGCGGTTGCTCGCGCGGGGTTGGTGTAACCGCGCCAGCGCCGTGTTTTGAAGGAGCCCTGGGATGTCTCTCCAAAACCCAACCGCGACAACCTGGGGCGACCTCCTGAGCGAGGCTCTGCGCGATAGCGGGGCGATTGGGATCGGGATGATCCCGCTTGCGGAGGACCTCCTTGGCGCGAGCGCCGCAGGGATGCGATTGATCCAACAGTGGGAACGGAAGCGGTGGCTTATCTACCACCTCAATACTTACGTTGTTCAGAGCACCGGGCAAAGCCTTGACGGCAACGGGAACCCGGTGCCCTATACGGTTGGCCCGACTGGGGCCGAAGCAACGCCGCCGCAGATTTCCGTCGGTCAAGTCGGTCTCACCACGAGGCCGAATCGGATCGAAAGTGCGTTCTTTCGGCAGTACGTCGCTGCGCCGAACGGCCCGGTTGATTACCCTCTCCGGCTCCTGCCGTCGATGGAGGACTATAACGCGATCCGAATGAAAGGGTTGACCAACTTCTCCCTCGTCGCGTACTATGATGCTGCGTGGCCTTACGGGGGACTCTACGTGTGGCCGTGGCCTCAGAGCGGAATTTACGGCATTGGCATCACCGCGCGGGAGCAGTTGCCGCAAGCGTTTTCGCTCGCTGGGAACCCGCTGGCGGTGAAGTTAAACCTCCCGTTTGAGTACTACCGCGCGCTGGTGAAGAACATCGCGATGGAAGTGCGACCGAAGTACGGTATTGGGAACACCCCGGGGGACATCCTCGCTGCGCAAGCCCGCGACGCTCTCGACACCCTCCGGCGCGGGAACACCCAAATCCCGCTCCTCAACACCCCGCCGGGGCTTGCTCCGCGCGTGGGGATGTATAACATCTTCTCAGATCAGTCGGGGCCGGCGTGATGCACAGAATCGGCGAACTAGACAAAGCCCTTGCGGAGTGCAAACGAACTTATGCCGGCAACGGCCCTTGTCATGTTCGTGAGTACCTCGCAGCACGATACAACTACCACAAACTGCTAGTCAAGCATGGGTTGCTTAATGCTAGATTAGCCGACCAAAAACCTGCCCTCGTGGGGCCGGCGTAAGCAGAAGGAACTTCACCGTGGCAATCACTCTTTCCTCGTTCTTTTCGTTCTTCGGTAAAACCGGCCCTGCGTTGCAGGACTCGGGGGATCTTACAAACATCGTAAAGTACGCGTTGGGCAGCACGAACGGGATTACCGCCCTTGCGGGTGGCGCTCAAGCTGGCGCGCCGGTGCTCAATCCAAACAACAACGAGATCAATACCGTCGTCACTGCGAACGATTCTGTACAGTTGCCGTTGGCAATTCCGGGAGTTTATGTGTTCGTGTTTAACAATGCGACCTCGGGGAATACGTGCCGTATTTACGCCAACTCATCGCCAAATGCCGCGAACCCCAGCGCGAGTGGGGCGGCGCAGTTGGATCAAATCCAACAGCACGCATCGCAGGTACTGACGGGGAATACGACTCCGCTTACGCTCGCAGCAGGGTATGTGATGGAGTTTACCTGCACGACTGTCGGAGTGTGGAAGCAGCAGTACGCGGCTTCGTAAGGCCCGCGAAGGACCCCGCCGATGTTGCTGGAGCTTACCGGGGGCTCTTATGCCACAAGAAGCCCGCTCGGAAGCTCCGAGCGGTGTGTGAATTTGTTCCCGGAGCCGTTTAGGGGCAATCCTAAGCGGCATACTTTCTATCCCACCGCAGGGCTCCGGGGGGTTCTGGTGCCGCCGGTTGCCGGGGCTGGGCGGGGAGTGTGGCGGGCATCGAACAACAACGGCTATTGCGTTGTCGGTACGAATGTGTATGCGATCTTGCCCAACAACAAATTCCAGCTCCTCGGGTCGCTTACGGAAAACTCGTCGTATTTGTGCTCCATGCGGGATAACGGAGTGCAGGCGTTTCTGGTCGACAACTCGACCACCGGGTACACGTGGAACATCCAGACAAACAGCGGATTCGGAAAAATCACCGACGCCACCGGAACGTTTAAAGGCGGCACCCGTGCGGACTTTCTTGACGGATACTTATTGTGGAATTTTCCTCTCACGAACGAATACGGTTGCACGACGCAAGGGGCGATCGGGTTCAACTCGACCCTAGTCGGTGTCAAAGACGCGTATCCGGATTTCATCAACACCTTCATCGTGAACCAGAGGGAAATTTTCCTCTTCGGCAATACCCGGAGTGAAATCCACTACAACGCCGGGAACCCGCTGTTCCCGTTCGCGATCCTACCCGGCGCGTATATCGAGTTCGGCTGCGTGGCACCGTACAGCGTGGCAGCGATTGACAAGGGTGTGTTTTGGCTTGGCCAGAGCGAACTCGGCGCAGGGCTGGTGCTCAGGCAGTCGGGGTATCAGACTTCTATTGTGTCAAACTACGCGCTCAGCTACGCGATTCAGCAGATGCCGCAGATTTCTGACGCGATTGGGTTTACGTTCATGCGTGACGGGCACATGTTCTACGCGCTGACGTTCCCGGCTGGGAATCAAACCTGGGTTTACGATGTGACGCTAGGCTCGCCGGCGGATGGGTGGCATCAGGAGGGGTTCTTGGACCCCAATGGGGTTCTGAACCGCTCGCGTGTCGTGGCAATGGCATGGGTAAATGGGCTTAATCTGGGGCAGGATTGGCAGAACGGAACCCTGTACGAAGTTTCGCCGGATTACTACGCGATGGATGTTGATCTTGCTGACGGCAAAGGCCCGTGGGCGCGGCCGATACCGCGGATTAGGACGTTCCCCCGGGTCGAGGCGGCGGCAGGCGGCCCGCAGGGGCTTGCGCCGTCGGACGGAAAAGGCATCGTGTTGCATAAGTTCCTGGCGGATTTCCAGTGTGGTGATGGGCCGCTTGGGGCAAACTCGCAGCCGCCGCAGTTGGCGCTGCGGCTCAGTGTTGATCGTGGAAGGACGTTTGGTCAAAACATCCTCCAGAGCACCGCGACGCTGACCGACAAGGGCGAAGTGACAGAAGCATCGTATCGGATTTTGCCGCAGTGGCAGAACCTTGGGCTTGCCCGGTGGCCGGTTTTTGAGCTCAGTTGGAGCTTTGCTGGCCCGGCTGCGCTGAACGGGGCGTGGATCGACGCGTCGCTTGCGACGGTGTAGGGGCGCTCGGGGCGCTAGGAAAGGACTTCGTGATGGCTTCTCAGACGCCCGCACAACAAGCAGGTATTCCGCTCAATCAAGGCGTGGTGCAGGATGCGACAAACCCGGCGGCTGACGCGAGTTTCACTTTTGCGCAGCCGTGGTTTTATCTGTTCCAACAGTTGTGGCAAAAGCTCGGTTCGCAGTATTCGACGCCTCAGAGCGCGGTGTTCGCGGCGCAGACCGGGCCGAAGCAGGTGACGTTCTACTCGAGCACAACTGGGGTGAAAATCGGGTATGTTAATCTTACCTGATGGGGCGCCCCGGGCGCCGCCGCCGCAGAGACCGTTTGTGGTTCTCGCCCTGCCGCGCTCTCGGACCGCGTGGCTGGCACACTGGCTTCACGCGCTGGAGCATCCGGTTGGGCACGACATTGCTATCGAGTGCAGTAACGCCGAGGTGTTTGTACGGAGTTTCAGTTTCGGGATGCGTGGCACGGTCGAGACCGCAGCGGTGGAAGGATGGCGGCGGATCGCAGCGGAGGTTCCCGGGGTTAGGTTCGTCACGGTGCGGCGGCCGCTTCGAGAAGTGCAAGAAAGCCTTGCTAAGTTTGGGCTCGACGCAACTGAGGAGCTCGAAAAGCGCAACGCGGACCTCGACGAGGTCGAAGCGGCCGGGCTCGCGGAGCGGATCGACTTCGCCGACTTGGTGCAGCGGGGGTGTCGGAAGTGGTTCTGGCGGTACTTGCTGCCGGAGGTGGCTTTCGACCCCGCGCGGGACGCGGAGTACGCAGGGGTAAACATCCAGGTTGACATGCCCGCCCGAATCGCGCAGTTGCGCCGCCGAGCCAAGTGGGCGCAAGCATTGCGGAAGGACCTCGCTGATGCCGCAAGTTGACTTCGCGATTGAGCGGTGGGAGGAATTCTGGCCCGATGCGGAGGGGCTGCTCCGGGAGGAGTTTGCCGAGTACGCCGGGAAGCTCGGGGTGTGGAAGCCCCATGAGCCGGATACGGCGGTGCTGGAGTTCCTTGTCGCGCAAGGACGCCTCGTGCTGGCGACCGCGCGGGTGAACGGCGTGATCGGAGCGTATCTGATGTGGCTGGTAGATGCGGACGTAGAAAGCCGGGGGCATACGGTGTATCGGCAAGGGCCGTTCTATGCCGGCCGCCGCTTCGCGAAGCATGGGCTCGGAGCGAAGCTTCTCCGAAGGTCATTGCGGCAAATCCGCGCTGGGACCGACGTGCCAGTGGAGGTGGATTTGCATCATCCGCCTGTTGGGGCTGGCTTGCGCCTCGGGGGGTTTTTTCAGGCCCTCGGTGCCCGCCCGGTCGCGGTGCATTACCGACTTCGAATAGACCCCAGAACAGAGGAGCGGTAGTATGCCGAGCATTACACTTCCGGTTGCGCTTGGCGCGAGCGCGGCGGCAGGGCTTGCCGGAGCGGGCATCAGCGCAGTGGCGGCAAACTCTGCCGCGCAGACGCAAGCGAACGCAGCGAACAACGCCGCGAACACTTCGCTTTCCGAAGCCAACAACTCGAACGCGTTGATTCAGGGGATCTACCAGTCGAACAAATCCTTGTTGACTCCGTTTGTAGGCGCTGGAACAAGTGCGCTTACGCAACTCCAAGGGCTCACCGGGACCAACCTGGGCGGGAATCCGCTCACTGCGCCGCTTACCGCGCCGTTTGCCTCGACGCCCGGAGCGCAAGCTTCGGCGCTTGCGGCGACGCCAGGGTATCAGTTCACGCTCCAGCAAGGGCTCCTTGCGACGCAAGCGGGGAGCAGCGCGCAGGGGCAAGGAAGCGCAGTGGCAGGTGCGGGGTCCGGCCAGACTCCCGGTGTTGGCCCCTCAGGCCCGCTCGGAAAAGCCCTTGCGAATTACGCCGAAGGCCTCGCCGGCACGACGTATCAGCAGCAGTTTCAGAATTACCTGACGCAGAACCAGCAGATTTACTCCCAGCTTTCCGGGCTCGTTGGGACGGGCTTGAACGCCGGAAGCGCCATCGCGGGGGTCGGCGCCCAAGCGGGTGGGCAGAGCGCGAACGCGTTGCTCAGCGGGGCAGGCCAGTACGGATCGCTCACCACCGCAGGTGCGGCAGCTTCGGCGGCGGGAACGGTCGGCGGCGCAAACGCCATCGCCGGGGGCCTCAGCGGTGTCGGGAACTCGGCGCTGCTTTACGGGGTCCTCGGTGGCGGCTCGGCGAGTCAGAGTGGCGCGATTGGTGGGTTCTCGTCGTAAGGGCGTAAGCGGAGAAGGGCGAAGAGAATGGCGCAAGATTCGAACGGGCTGCTCGGCGGTGCTGGCGCCGGAGTTGGCGGCGGGGGAATGGACCCCAGCGCGGGAGTTCCGTCTGCGCCTGGGGGTCCCCCCACTGCGCCGCAACCGCAGCCGATGTTCACCGCAAAGATGCTCGATCAAGCGCAAGGGCACTTCGACGCGGTGAAGAAGGCGTACACGCAGCTTGGGAGGGTCGAGAAGGGCATCGAGGCGCTGCGTAGCAAAGGCGACGCGGTGACGGACGATGACGTGCTCGATGAGATGGCAAACCTCGTCGCCCACGGTGCGGACCCCAAGGCGCTTGCGGCTATCGTCGCTGGGAATACCCCGGCTGGGGCCGGTCCGATGCCGCCGGGCGGGGAACCTCTCGTCGGGTGGCTCGGACACGTCGAGGAGATGATCGTGGCGCCCGCGGCCGCCCAGCTTCGCCCCGCGATGGCCCTTGCGCAGCATCAGTTGGGCGTAGCGGCGGTGCATCATCTGTTGGAGGCCCATGCGGCAGGGGCGGCGCAAGGGGGAGCTCAGGGGGGCGCACAGGGGGGCGCACAGGCGTCTCCGTCGCCCGCACTTGCCCCGTCGGCCCCGCCCGCCGCGATGGCCGCCCCTTCTCCGTCCCCTCTCCTACACTAACCCCGGAGCGCCCCAATGGCCGATGGCGTCAATCCTGTTGTAGACACAAACCTCGGACCGCCCCCGCCAGCTCCAGTGGGGGGGATCAACGGCCCCGCTGGCGCGGTTGGGCTGATGTCCGAGATCGCAGAGATGCGGAATCGGCAGAACGCGAACGTCCTGTTCCAGCAACAGATGACTGCGCGACACCAGCTCGGGCAGGACCTGACCGTGTGGGCCTCGCAGGGGCTTACGCCGGAACAGCAGATCGAGCGCGCGTCGCACCAGCCTTACGCGCCGTTCGTGACGCCGGAGTTGGGGAACTTCCGAGCGTCGAATCTTGCCGGGGTGCAGGTGCAAGAGACCGAGGCAAGAATTGCTGAGTTGCGAAATCGTGTAGCAAATACTGGGCTTGAGAAACTCACGCAAACGCTTGCCGCAACGGGCGGTGATCCTGCCAAATTTGATGCCGCGTTTAAGATTGCCACGGCGGGACAACCTGCAATGGTGGCAGCGTCTATGTCGGCCGCTTATCCGAAAATCAAAACTGCCTTGACGGCAAATTTGCCTCCCGATCAGGAGGCCGCGAAAGTGGAGGTGGCATCCCGCACGCGGAACCTTGGCGCAGTTTTTGGCCTGCCGCTCGATAAGGCTTACGCAATGACCGGCGGTGTGCAGCCCAGCGTCACCGAGGTGACGGGACCGCAAGGGCAACCGATCAAAGCGGTTGTGAGCGGCGGCGGCACAGGACCGCTGAACTCCAGCGTGATCTCGGCCGGGCCAACGACCGCGCAGAGCGAGGCAATGAAAATCCAAGGCGCGCAAGCGGCGGGGGTGGCTCCGACGATCAAAGACGTCACTACTCCGAGCGGCGCGGTACAGCCGATGATCCTGAGCGGTGGCGGGAGCAGTGGTCCCGGCACCGCCAGCCCGCTCCTTGCGCCGAACGCCGCCCCCGTGATTGGCCCGTCGCAAACGAACGCTAAGTACAACGAGGCTCGCGGTAGCACTATGGCGGCGTATCAGGAGAACCTCGACGACCGGGTGAAGAGCGGCGCGCAGATTATGCAAACGCTTGTTCCCGCTTGGGAGGCTTTCAAGGATCTCGAAGCACACGGGCAAAGTACAGGCGGATTTGCAAACGCAAAGATGGCTATCGCTAACGCGCTTAAGGGCCTCGGGGCAAAGCAAGAGACGTATGACAAGATCATCAAACTCGATGACGCGCAAGAAATTTCGAAGCTGATGGTCAATACGACTATGGCGCAAATTCAACAGCAGCTTCCTGCGACGTCGAAACTTGCAGTTGGGGAGTTTAATTCGTTTACGAAAAACAACCCGAACCTTGAGACCGACCCGCGGGCGATGGAGAAGATTTTCAACTTCTGGTCCAAGATGCACGCAACGAATCGACTTGAGCAGGGGGAACTCAATAAGTACCTCGCGAAGGGTGGGGACATCTCGCAGTGGCCCGAGCAGTGGCAGAAGATTGCGGAGCGTGAGGGGTATGTGAATCCGAACCCGACGGGAACGGCGACTCCGCCGGGCAAGGGCGGCCTTAGTGTGAACGAGTCGCGTGAGGTCGAACCGGGCGTAACTATCCGAAGGGTGAAGTGACATGCCTACGTTCCACATCGAGGCTGGCGGGCAGTCTTTTGAGATCGATGCGCCGGACGAAGAAACCGCGCTTCGGGCGTACAAGACGCATGGGGTCGGGCAGGGGGGCGGCGGCGGCGCAACGCCCACGGCTGCGACACCTACTCCGGCCGGAACGCCCATTCCGACCGCTGATGCCCCCACCGCCCCGCCCGAGTCCGCCACCGATTGGTTTGTACGGAACTTCACTCACCTGCCGCTGGTAGGCGTCCAAGCGCTCCTCAACACGGGCACGGGGACAGTGAACCTTCCGGCAACCCTCGGCAACGTTGCGAAACATGGACTCGAGTGGGGCATCAGGGGGTTCCCGCAGTACCCGGATATCCCGGAGTTCCCCGAGGTGGACCTCGGTGCGAATGCGAAGCCCCAAGGAGCGGGCGAAGGCTACTATGCGGCGGGGGTGGGGGGCTTTGCGTCGGGGCTCCTCGGCGGAGCCGCGTCGCGCGTCGGGGCGGCCGCAAAAGCAACGGGGAAAGAGATCGCCGACGAAGTCCCTTCGCTCGTCGGAGGCGTTGTGAAGTCCGGGGTGCTTCCGGCCGAAGCGGCCGAACTGGCGAATCAGAACCTCCCGCTCGACGACCTCAGCCCGGGCGGCAAGGCGTTGACGGATATGCTCGTCGGAGCAACTGCTGGCGTGCTGGCTCATGGGATGCTCAAGGGCCATCCGGTCGAAGCGGTCGCGTCGAGGCTCGGGACGGCCGAAAGCTCAGCTGACGCCGGTGACGTCGCGCAAGATGCGACGCGGAAGTGGCGTACGGCGCTCCCGGCAAAAGTAGAAGCCCTTAAGGACGTTCGGGACGTGCCGCTTACGCCGGAGGGTGACGTCACCGCTTCGGCAATGTTCGGCAAGGTGCCTCTCCACTCCGCTACGGTCGATATGACCGAAACCATGCGGATCGCGGACGAGCTTGCGAAGCACGGGGGTGTGAACGCACCGTTCTTGCACGCATTTGGCTCCGATATGCCTCCCCGGGCGCAACAGATTCTCCACGACATCGCGGCGCGGAACGAGCCGATTGTGCAGTATCCTGCAAAAGAGGCGAAGCCGGCTGGAACGCAGACGTACAACGCTGGGCAGGGGCCGTTCGCGGAGGGGCCGATCATCGAGGGCGAAAGGACTCCGGGGACCGGTGGGACGGTCGTGCCGAGGGGAACCGCCGGCCCGCAAGGCCCCGCGTCGCCCCCGCCGAACTTCACCATGGAGCCTCCCAGCGCCACCCCGCCGAACGCTGCGGGGGCCAAAGGGCCGCTCGTTGCGACGGGACGAGAGACGGATTATCGTCCCAACTTTGTGCTTGGCGAAAGCAGTCCGCTCGTTCGGCCTGAGTTGCCGCCATTGGTGAAACCTCTTGGAGAGCCCGAGGAGCCTCGCGGGCCTTCGTATGACGCCCGGCGCAACGCGAGGGGACGGTTTATCAAGAAGGGTGAGGGCCTCGTGCCGGTGGAGCCGCCGGGGGTTCCGGCAGAAGTACCCGCGCCCGGCTCGACCGCGCTGGCGACGCCGCAGGCGCCCCAGCCGGGAGGGTTCGGCGGCAAGGGCGAAGCCCCCGGCCCGCAAAGCGCCGGGCCAGTCGGGGCGCCCCTCCGCGAAGCGGAGAACCCCCACCCGGGGTTTGTCGAGCCTGAGGGGAAGATCGTCGGCTACAAGAGCCCCCTGCAAGACGCAATGGCACTCCGATCGTACATCGGCGAAATGACGTCTCGCGGCATGATGCCGAAGGGTAGCACCGCGGCGCAGTGGGATGCGCTCTACCGGGGCCTCTCCGCGGACATCGGGAACACCATGGAACTCCACGGAGCTCGGCCCGAGTGGGACAATTACAACGTCGCGACGACGAAACTCTATCATGACGGGCAAAAGTTCACAAAGTACTCGTCCGACACAAACCCTGGAAAGGACGACGCGAAGCCCGGCGAGGCCGTGACAAGTTTATGGAACCGGATGGCAAAAGACCCCGGCGAGATCACCGCCATTCGCGAACACATGCCAGAGGCGGCCGACGCGATCGCGGCGGGGTTCCTCCGCACTAAGCCCCAGGTGTGGAACAAGTTGCCCGAAGCAACGCAAGCCGCGCTGGTGCCGAATCCATTCGACCGCCTCCGCGTTTCGCTCCACGCTGGGCCAAAGCCCTCAGTATCGGACACCATCGGGACGTATGGAAAACCCATCCTCGGCGGCTCGGCGGGGTATGCACTCGGGGAAATGATAAAGCCCCACTACGGCGCGGAGGGGTCTACCGCGCTGATGAGCCCCGGAGCATGGCGGGCAGCGGGAATCGCGACGCCGGCGCTCCTTGATTTCCTCGGGCGGGCAAAAGAGAACCCGAGGATGTTCAAGGTGCCCGTGGCGGGCGCGTATGCCGGCGCGAGCGGCGGTGCCGCCGGAGATGGCGAAGTGTCGCCGTTGCTGCGTTCCAAATGACCCCCGTGACGTACCACGCGGCGATGTAAGGGGCGATGTAAGAGCCGATGAGGATCGCCATACCGAGGGTCACTGGAGCGTTCCTGATGGAGCTTCGGCAGTCGCGCCGTCGCCCCGCAGGGCTTTCGCCACCGCGTTGTAAACCTCGCTGCCGGTTTGCAAGAACACCGCAAGGGTCGCTGGCGTCATCACCACAGCGAAGCGGTTGACGGTGTTTTCGACCATCTCGGGCGACTCGGGGCGCGGTTTTGTCACGGCTTGTTCCGAGAAAGTAAGCCGAAACAGGCCGTTGATGTAGGTGATGTTGATCAGGTTCGTGTACGTGGCAGGGCAGTCGAGGGGGGATGAGGACATCGGTGGGGCTCCGGGAGGTGGGGCGTTGGCGGCGAAGTCGCCGCCCCGGACAGGGTGTTGTGGGGCCACTACGGCCGGGGCGGGGCTTCGCCTCCAAGTTCCTCTGCATTGCGCCCTCGCACAATCGCGTAGCCTTTGCGGGCAAGGAACGCAAGGAGGTCGTCCACGATAGCCTCCGGCGAGGCCCCCGCGCCGTGCGTGGCGGCGAACCCTCCCGACTCGGCCCACGCAAGCACCAGCGCTCGAGGCTCGTCTAGAAGCCCTGCTATTCCGTCTGGCGAGTTCATTGTTTTGCTCCTTCTATTTGCACCACAACGTTAGCTCGTTTTGCTCTTTGTACCATATCTGCGGTGCCTTTTCCACCAGGGAACGCTATAACAAGATCAGGTTTGCCTACTGTTAGCATTAGTTGGTTCCGCATAGTGCCGGCGCTTTTGCGGTGTTTGTTCCAGTCCGCAACAAAAATATCAAGCGCGACTTTGTTCAGTGCAGCCCAGCTTCCCGCAAGTGTGTCGGCTCCCCAAGCGTTGCCATGGATCACGCAAGTGATGGGAGTTTTTGCGTGGATGGCATCCAGTACGTTGTGGAGCAGCTTTGCATCAGTGAAGTCTCTGCCGCCGCATACGAGAACCCTCATGGTTTCACTCCGTTTGTCTGAACTGCTTCGCAAGGGGTTTCCACAAGTCCGCCCCTTGATCGACACACTCAATCGCCCTCGTCCGCACGGCCATCGCGAGGGTCTTCTCGACCCGCTCAACCGGGGCGCGCTCGGCGATGAACTCAATAATCCGGCCGCCCGGAAGGGGCTTGCCGGATTTCCGGTACACCCCGACGATCCAGTGATACAACTCCTCCACGATGGCCCAGTCGTTCTTCCCCTGCATCGCCCGAAACACCTCCGGCATCTTTGCCTCGATCTCAAAGAGCCACTCCAGCGCGCGCTCGATGTCAATCCGGTCGATCCCGCTGAGATCAATCTTCCGCGACACCGCGCTAATGCCGGAGAGTTTCATCACGAACCGGCTGCGCTCGGTGTTGTAGGGGATCATCCGGGAGTGCGTCGGCACCGGCGGTTCGCCCGCAAGGACCCATTCTTGGAAGTATTTTTTCGCATCTGGTGCCCATCCGAGCTCGCCCCACATTACGCTTATGCGGCCGAGCTTTGCCAGAATCCGCTGTCGCAGCACGTCGGGATCGGGGTACTCGGTAAACGGGTCCCTGATGCGGCGTTCAGCGGAATAAACCATCACAATCCGCCGGGAGAGGCCCGTGCTCCACACCTCTTCCGGGAACACCGTTGCGAAGTACGACGGTTGCACCCCGGCGAGGATGTTCAGCTGCGGGCGCTCGATCTCGACGAGTTTTACGTTAAACCTGCGCTCTTCGACGTGTTTGAGGGGAGAGTTCCAAATCCGTTCCAGCGTCCCGATGTACTCCATGTCGTAAGCAGGCAGTAGGACCTTGAACTCCTCCGATGCCACGAGCATGGAGTGGTAGGTCTCCGTCTCGCCGCGCTCGTTCAGCTTCACCTGCCGAGCGCGCCCGAGAGCGTCGATGAGGCTCGCCTTGGTGAGCGAGTCCGATGCGACGTGGAACGCTTTTGCTTGGGTGAACGGGTCCTTGGTGTTGTTCCAAAACGTACGGACGGTCTCGACGATGAATTTGCCGGTGCCAGAAGGCCCGACCAAGAGCACGTAGAGGTTACAGTACGTCCGGTTCATCCCGGTACGGACCCACACCTTGCGTTCCATCGCCCCGGCGACGAGCGAGATGCCGGACCACTTCCGGAAAATCTCCGGCGAGCGGTCATCTTGCGTCGCGGAGGTGTAAGAGAACCAGTCTGTAATAAGATCGTCTGACACACTGCTTCAAGCCCCTTGGGTGTATCGTTTTTATTTACACGACGTGAAGGGTCAGGTAAACCCCATCCCCGGAAACCGCTGCCGAACCCTGGTGTCGCGGAGGCCGGGCTTCCACTTCCGCAAGCCGTCGGGGTTGCGGGGGCTTTCGGAGCCCCAGTTCCACCCGACTTTCCCTTCGCCCGGCACAGTGTACTTGCGCCCCGACGGAGCGACAATCTCCACCCGGATGCACTCGAGCACATGCGACATGATCTCGTCCTCCTCGTCCGCGTCGCGGGCGCGGAACTGAAACACAATGGAGTCGAACCCCTGGGCGAGCAAACCGACCCTCCTTTCGCGCCGCCACACCCGCCACATGCCGAGGTTCATCCTCTGTGCGGTGGTGCCTTGCGGCTGGAACGCGATGGCCTCCCGATGCGTCGCGGGGTCGTTTGGGCGGCCGAGGAAGGTCCGGCGGAACCCGAAGAGGGTCTGGAGGGTTCCTTTCGTCTGCAACTCCGCGATGGTCCAGTTCCACCACTTCGGGATGCACGCGAAAGCGGCGTTCGCGCCGCGGCAGTAGCGATGCTGGAAATCCTCCATGATCCCTTGTGGCACCTTGAGCGATTTCGCAGCGGTCCATGCGGTGCCCATGTAGTTCGAAAGATGTCCGCCGCGCTTCGCCATGTCGCGGTAAGAGAAGTTTCGGTAGAAAATACCGTCCGCGACTGCGCGGTCCCCGCGCGGGTCCCCAGGCCACGCGAGGTCCGGCCACACCCGCTTCGCGTTGTTGGTGTGGAAGTCGCCGCTCTCACAGGCGTCTAGCAACGACCAGTCGTCGAAGAGCACCCCGCAAATAAACCCGACGTCCCTCGCCTCGACCTGTTCGAGGTCTACGTACCCGAGGCGGAACCCAGGGTCAGCTTGGAAAACGTGACGGAGGCTGGGGTCGATGTTTTGAGCATTTCTTCCAGTACCGAAAGCATTTGCGCTACTCGAAGGTCGTCCGGTTTCAGTTCCCACCAAGTTGTACCCAGCCCGGAACCGTCCATCACTGTCAAGATCACATTCAAACACCTCGAGTTGCTTTGTGAGATCTCTAATTGTAAGGATGATATTGATGAGCGGCGTTGCATGGATGTAGTTCTCCGAAAGTTTCTCCAGCGCCGTGCGGTCGACCGCGACGTGGCGAGCGCCCTTGACGCTCTTCCACTGCTCCGGCAAGTGCATAAGGTCGTAGAAGAGCAGCTTTAGTTGGCGCGTCGAGGCAAGGTTCATCCCGGGCCAGCCGAAGCCTCCCGAGATAATGCGTTCAAACCTTTCCGCGAGGGCGGCAATGCGGGTCCGAAGCGCTTGGGCCTCTTCGTAGCGGCCAAACGCATCCACCGCGAAGCCGCGCACCATCATGTCGAGATACGGCGCCTGCAAAGCGCGGGTGAAGCCATACTGGGGTTCCCAGACGCTTCGCGTCGCCGAGTAGGTCCGCTTCACCTCCGCGAGGATCTCCGCGGTGAGGCAACAATCTAGCCCGTTGTAGAGCTGTGCGGTTTCGGTCGGGTCGAACCCGGCGTTGGACTGATCGATCGTCGCGGTGTTGACGAGCCTTGCGGTCATAGTGCGGTCTCGTGGGGTTTCGGCGCCTTCGCAGCTTCGTCGGCCGCCCTAGCTCGGCGGATGATTTCCCCGAGCGCCATCATCTGCCCGAAAGTAAACCACGCCTCGGCAGGGGCGCGAACGGTCGCAATGAGTGTTTCGAGCGGCAGGGTGGAGTAGTCGGTGATTTGGGTCGGGGTCGGGGTCGTGCTCACGGTGTTACCTCCAGAATCCGCCGCAGAACCCCGGGTGGTGGGGCAAGGCTGATCACCGGCTTGTACAGCCGCAGCGCGAAAGTGATCTCCGCCTGCACGCCGACCGACTCGGCGTGGCCGGGGAGCTCTAACACGTAGAGCGATTCCGCCGCGGTGATCATCGCGCGATTGTAGTCGCCCCAGAAAACAAAAGACGTCGGCAACCCCGCGCTCGCGCAGAGGTCGTGGCAGTGTACGATGGGGGAGTACGTCCAAAGCCGCTGCGCGAGCATCCACGCGGTTGTGTCGCGAGCGGCGGCATAGCGAGCTTCGCGCACGGCGGCGTCGGGATGGGAGTACGGCGATGCGAGGTAGATATACGACATGCGCAGCGCCCCTCAGTTCAACACAACATGCAGCACAATGCCGCTCAGGACGATGCAGAAGTTTCCAGCCCAATATCGCCAGCGCGGGGCGGTGCGGGCAATGAGCGCAAGCCCGACGAGGTTCAGAAAAAGGGCCAAGAACAGCCCCAGAAGTATTTTCACCATGCTACCCTCCTCGGTCAGAGTGTTTCTAACTGCTCGCAGAACAAACGCAGCTTCGCGCAGAGTTCGGTTTTGGAAATCTCACCGCGAACGAGCACTGGACCGTTGTCGTCCCCTAAGACAGTTAGGCTTTTTTGCAGATGCACCGCGTAGTGGAGATAGTTTTCGTCTTCGGGAGTTCGGTAAGAGAGATTAACCTTCATGGTTTCTCTGGTGTAATCGTAACCTGCGTAAACTGTGAATATACCTTGCATGGTGGTCACTCCTCTGCTTTCGCGATGTCATCCTTGCCGCGTTCTCGCATGAGCTTCCAGCTTGGCTCATCCGAATATATAGACCCCAAGAACCCCAGACCCTTCCGCATCTCCGGGTGGATCGCATGATGAAGCAGCATGGTGTCTTCGGCGACCTCTTTCACCGCGTAGCCGTCCCGCAAGAGCCACTGGATGTCGTAAAGGCCGTTCTGGAACACCTTGGGCGCTGGGCTCCGCAGGAGCCCCCGGGCGAGACGCCGCGCGCAAAGTTCGTCCTCCGCTGTGCGCCAATACGACGCGAACCGCGGCGGGTCTTTCGACACGAGCACGAACGGGATTACAATCGCGCATGTAGGCGAAGTGGCGAAGCCGATCGAGGTGATCTGCCCGCCGCGGGTTTCGATATCGACGCTCAGGGTCGCCCCGGCCCGCACGTGCGTCTCGTGCCACTCGCGGATGTCGCTGAGGTCCGGGTTAATCAGAACCCCCCGGGAGGGCCGCGAGAACCCCGGCGACGCGCTTTCTCTCCACGCTTTGATGAGATCGGCGACCACAACCGGGCGGTTCGCCCATTGGCGGAGGATGTGGGAGGGGTGGAAGGTGGGAAGGTATTTTGTAGGGGCGGGCTGGACTGTGCCGCGTAGGTCGGTCAGGGAATCGTTGCTGCCCTGCGTAAAAATGGCCCGTAGGCCCCACAATGCGCCAGCCCCTAGTGCCACCGCCAGATTCGCCCGCGCCTGTGTAGCCTCAATTTTGAGGCGTGCAAGCTGTCCAAGGTGAACTTCCGCAAGGTACGCATGTTTCGGACTCCGCACGAGGGGCGCCAGAGCGCGGCCATCGAACGCAAGCCCCTTCCCCGCAGGCGCGCAGAGCGCCTCGAGTTTGTTGTCTTGCGGCCGGGTGTTGAACACGTTCGTCAGCGCGATGGAGGTTTCGTGGAGCCATTCTTCCCGCAGGGCGAGGAAGTATTCGTCCCCGGCGAAGAGGGCGCCTTTCAGGCGGACGAACGCTCGGCCGGCGCCGACCCCGGCATCGCCGAGCATCCGGATGAGCTCCTTCCCCGAGTGCCCCACGAAAGGCACCCGGTAGAGTTCCTCTGTGGAGCCCCACGCTTCGCCGACGAGGAGCAACCGTGGGTTCCGGGGGCCAGACCAAGCGCCGAACGGGGCTAGAGGGTCCCGAGGGGTCATGTGAGGGAGTTCCTCTCCGCGAGCCACTCGGGCATAGTGACGCGGACGACTTCGTTTTTGGCGTATTTCTTTTCCTCGTACTCGACTTGACTCTTCGGGAGCCAGAACGTCGGCAGCGCCGAGCCCTGCCTGACGCAAAGGCCCTTGTCGGTTTCGGTGACGTAGTAGAGCGGGTACTCGTCGAGATTGGAGCGGAAGGGGGTTCGAGGGGGCATCACTTGGTTCCCCTTTTCGTCGCTTCGGCTGCCCTGCGGAGCGCTCGGGCACGAAGCAACTCCACATTCGCCGCGGTGGTCATCTGGGGGTTTAGCTCGAGCCCGAGGACCCTCTCTGCCCGGAGGGCCTCCGCGGCGCGGAGCGCCGAGCCGCCACCGCAAGTCGGGTCGAGCACGCGGGAGTGTTCGTCGCAAAACATACTCATAAAGTACCGCAACATCGGTTCAGGCTTAGCGCTCAGGTGGAGGGAGTTGTCGGTCGGGCTCGAGTAGCAATCGGAGACGTACTTCACAATCGGCCGGTCGCCGCGTCCGCCGACGAGGCAGGTTTCGTAGATGTGTCGGGGATGCCCGGGGGTCATGAACCCTGCGTTGTCGCTCTTGTGCCACACTAGCGGGAACCTGAGGAAGCGGAACCCCGGGATCTTCGCGAAAGCGGCGCGGGTCGCCAGCTCGATCTCATGGCGGTTTGAGAACCAAAACATCACATGACACGCGTCTGCCGCGAAGCGGTCAAAGTGGGTGATGAACGCTTCGAGAAGCGCCGCGTAGTCCTCGGGGGTGTCGGAGTAGTGTTCTTCCTTCTCCCGCGAAAGCGAGTTCGACCCCGAGGAGTGTGCGTTCTCGCCGAGTTTAATCCCGTAAGGGAAATCACAGTGGATGAGGTTGAACCGGGGACCGGAGTACCCCGGAGCCCACTGGCGGAAATCGGCGTTCAGGATCGGTCCCTGCGGGACCTGTGGCGACCCTTGCGCCGGAGGTGGCGCTACTCCTCCAGAGAGCTTTCGCCCGGTGGTCCCCCCGCCATTTGGCGAATCCCCGAGCCGATCAGCGCCCCGAGGAACACCATCACGATGCCCGCTAGTACCCCCAGGAGGAACGTCGCCAGTAGTGCCAGAATCATCAGGGTTCTCCTTTGTTTCTTCTTCGCTCTCGCCGCCGCCGCCTTGCGGCGGTCCGAGCCATTCGTCGAGCTTGTTCTGCTGCGCGCGTTTCTGCCGTCGCTGGAGGAGGTTGTAAGCTTCGTTCACCGTTCCGCACGCCCGCACCGCGTCGTCGAGCCACGACGCGTGGATGAAATGATACTTCGCGACGAGGGAGCCGTCGTGCCAGCCGAGTTCTCGGCCGGTGAGCTCGAAAGTCCACTCAGGGTCTTCGTCCCGGTGGAGCGCGTGCACGGTCACAACCGCCTGACAGGTTTCTTGCCACGAAAGATCCTTCCGCTTGGCGTTCTCTTCAAACTCGATAATCTGCACCTCGCGAGGCGAGGGCGCTCGGGCGAACCGGAACGGGATGTCATCAAGGCCGAGGCGAAGCGACGCAGCGTAGCGGCGCTCGCCGGCGTAGAGGATGTGATACCCCTGGGAGTTCGGCTCCTCCTCCAAGATCACCGGCATGAGCACGCCCCGCAGGGCGACGCTCTGGAGCAAGCCGCCCGCCTCGGGGTCCGGATCGGCACGCTGCCGCGATGTGCGCTCGACCCATACTTTGTCGAGAGGCATCCTGCCGAAGGTGTTTGTGATGGGCATCTGCGAGGGGGCTCCGAAAGGGCGCCTGAAGCGCCGGGGGGAAAAGAACCGGGGCCGAAGCCCCGGTCAAGGTCGCCGCGAGCGGGAGGACGAAAGTGCTCGCGGCGTAACGGGGCGTTAGGCGCTCGGGGGCGTTGTCGGGGCCGGAGTGGGCGCCGGGGGCGCCAACGCCGCTTGCGCCGCTGAGGCCGCCGCGCTCAGAGTCTGATGCAGCGTCGTCAGGGTCGCCACGCTCGCCTCGATGGCGGTCGTGTCGTCTTTCGCGTTCGCGGCCGCGAGGGCGGCGGTCTCGGCCGCGAGGGCGTTCGCCACCGCGGTCACATCGGCGGTCAGGGTCGTGACGATGGTTTGCAGGTCTGTCAGAGCGGACATGATTTTTCCCACAGTTGCGGCCACTTGGGCCAGTAATGCCAACGACACAATGCCGTAAGCGATTTCGAGAAGGGACATTCGGAGGTACTCCGAAGGAGGGAGGGCGGAAGTGCCCTCCCCTTGGGGCGCTTCGCGCCCTCAGTCGCTACGGCGCTCGGTAATCACCTGACCGTTGATGACCATTTTCACGTCCGACGCTTCGCCGGTTGTGCCGTCCTTCTTGGTGTAGCTTCGCCGCGAGTACGCGACAGAAGTCTCGGTGCCGATGAGCTCCGGGAGATACTCCGCCGGGCGTTTGCCCTTCCGCGAGACGCCGCAGGCGTCCACGAACATGTTGAGATAAAAGTACGTATCGACCTTGGAGGGATCGACGTTGAACTCCTTGAAGATCCGGCGCTTGGTAACGTCCAGCGCGACGTCGGTGGCGCCATCGGGGAGCCGCATCGGGCGGCACTCGATCGTAATCGTCCCCAGTTCATCACTCCACCGGCACGGGCCGACTTTCCAGCCGGCGATCATGACCGGGTAGATGCCATCGGGGAGCTCCGGCGGGGCTTTCGCCTCGGAGGTGTCGAGTTGGGTAAGCGCAAGCATATCGACCATTTGGGGTTCCTTCAGAGTTGCGTTTAGCGTGTCGCTTCACGTTCGGGCATAAGCGCCCCTTCATCCCGCCGGGCGGCGGAATCTCTTGCGCCGGGGCGGGCTAAGTCCCGTTCAGCGGCGCGAAAAAGCAAAAAACCGTCGGCTCGGGGATCGACGGGCTGTCGATCCAGAAGCCCCAATACTCGCCGTCCGGCGACGGGAGGGCCTTGTCGGCCGGAATGACGGTCAGAATTCCGTCGATGTGGTAGCCGTCGGGGCGAACATGAACGGCGTCGGGACGGATATGGTGGACGTCGTTGGGGCCACAACAGGCGCTCTTGACCCACGGCGGCACCGCCTCGCCGTTGGTCCAGAAGTCATGCGCGGAGGCCGGGGCGCTCGTAAGGAGCACAAGGACGGTCACAAGCGCCCTCATGGCTTCGCCTCCCGCGGGGGGAGCTTGCCTTTCACCCGCTCAAAGTACTCCGCGAGGCCCGTCGCGATGTCGAGCTCGCGGGGCACTTCGAGGTCGATGGAAGCGAGGTCGATCTGGGCGGACCCGGCGGTGGTGTTGGCGGTGCAGATCACGCGCTTGGTGCTCGCGCCGCTTCCCACCGTTTTCACGAGAAAGAGCGTGTTGAAGTAGCGCCCGACGGTGTTGTTCATCGCTTTCCCGAGCGTCATCGGGTACGCCTTCTCGACCATACTGAGATCGTTGTGGTCGGGTTTCGGGGCGGGGCGGTTGGGTCGGTCGGCACCCTCTTTGAAGAGCGAGCCGCCGCGGTAGTCCAGATGCGTGATTACGATGACATTACAGCGGAGCTCGGTGTTGAAGAGGGTTCCGAGGACGCCCTTGATCAAGGCTTGCGCATCGCCGTAGTCGGTGTCGAAGGGCTTCGTGCCGAGCCGGCCGTTGAGCTTCATCACCCAGTTGAGCGCCGCTTGGCCTAGGAACGAAAGCGAGTCGATCACCAGCACGGTGTCGCTCCCCCACCCCTCCACCGGGCCAAACTCGGGCCAGTGGTGGAACATCGCGAGGGCTTTATCCCAGGCGGTGCCGTCGGGAACGAGCTTGGTACCTTTGACGCTCTTCCCTGCTACTAGGGCTGTGGAATCCACGCGGAGCGACCCGTCCGTGCAGGTCTGGACGTCGAGGGCCGCGCCGTTCTTGAGCGTCAGTCGCCACGATGTGTCGGTTTCGGCGTACTCGGCCTTCGCCGCCTTGACGGCCCCGATGCCCTGGAGGATATCCGCACCGTTATCGAGATCGATCACCCGGATGTTGTACCCGGCAAGGAGTAGCGACGCCAGGGCGCCGGTCTTGCCCGCCTTCGAGTCACCGACGAGTAGCATCTTGATGGGGCGTTTCATACTAGAACCTCTTCGGGAGCGGCGGTGAGAAGGTTTTGCAACAGCGCCTCTAGTGCCTCAATCGAGGGCTCGGCCGCCACGAGCGGACGGAAGCACGCAGCCTCGAACACCAATCCTGTGTGGGACCACTCTGCGAGCTCCAGCCACAGCGTGACCTCGCCAATTTGTTCGTCGTCTAACCCGCAGATGGTGCAGATGTCGCCGACCCGGGGGCCTTCGTGGTCGGCTTCGTGCGAAATGGCGTAGTGCCAGTCATCTGCGATGCAGACAACTTTCTGGCCGATGCGGAAAGAGGTCATGGATCATTCCTTGGTTCGGTAAGCTGCGTCAGCAAGGCCTCGCGGTGCTTCGGGTCCGCGCCGCAGATGGCGCGGAACCTACACCCGCCGTAAAGACCACACGCTGCGTCGTTCTGGGGCCACTCGCCCGTTGCGAAAGCGTCGGTAAGCCGCTGGAGCCATACTCGCTGGTCGCGGAGCCATTCTTCGAGGACCCCAGCCGGTCGGGGCACAATCGCCCGGTGGAACTCCGTCGCGTTCACGCCGATCACAATGCCATCGAGGATCAGCCCGTCAGGCTCGAACCCGAAGCACACTTGCGCCGCGACGGAGTAGAGGGAGAACTGTCCGTCGGGGGTGTAGTTCTGTGCGGTCGCGAAGCGTGCAGAGGAGGTCGTCTTCACGTCGCCGACGTAGGTCTTGCCGTTGAACCGACCGATCTTATCGATCGTCCCGACGAAAGTGATTTGCTCGCCGGCGAGCCCGGTGACGCCCGAGTCGAACTCAAACCCGACTTCGACGGCGGGTTTGCCCGAGGGCAGCATCGCGGTTTCGAAGGGATCCCCGCGGTACTGATCCGCGTACCAGACGAACGTCCGGAGGAGCGTTGCGCGGTTTTTGAGCGGATCGGTGGCGAAGCCGGGCTTGCCGAGCTCGTGGTCCCAGGTTTCGCGGAGGAGGAACCTAAACGCGCCTTGGAGCGCAAGGTCGTGATCGGCGCCCCGGGCAAGGTTGGTCTCGAACACCGCTTTGGCCTTGTGCAGGAGCGTGCCGAAGCGCAAGTGAGGGTTCTCTTCGCCCTTCCCCCCGCCGAGAAGCACCTCGTAGTAATACTTCCTCGGACACACTTTGAACACTTGAAAGGTCGAGGCGTTCACCCGCACTTGCGCGCCGGTGAGGGGGCTGAACTGATCGCCGTAGAACGACTGCTTCGGCACGCGGGGAAGCGGCAGGGTGGCCATCTTAGAACTCCACGTCGGAGGTATCGGCCGCGCTTGGGCCATCGAGGATCACCCGCGCGGTTGGCGCGGCTTTGGCCTTCGGCCCCGCCGCCCTCTTCGGCGTGCCCTGACCGAGCGCCCGTTCGTACCGCTCCCTGTATGCCCGGAGTTCCCCGATGTACGCCAGCTCCGCCTCGGGGCTCATCTCTTCGGGGTTCATAATCGCAAGGTCGTTCAGCGACCACGGCACGGCTTCGCCGAGAACGCCGGGGAAGGTAGGGAACTCATTCGCCATCGGGGAGGGGTCCTTTCACAAAGAAACGGTCGAGGGCGGGGAACGCCCCCGCAGGGGCCACCGCTTGCGCTTGTGCGACGCGCTCGACCCGAGCGGCGACCCTTGCTCGGTAGTCCGAGACGCCCTTTCGGATCATCTGCCGGATCGCGTTGGAGACGCCGACTTTCGCATCGCTCTGACGGCCGAAGTGTTCCTGGAGGAACTCCCAGTCGCTTTCGTAGAGCTCAATGTGGCGGGAAACCGTCGGTTCGGAGTGCTTTCGGGTCATCAGAAAAGGTCCTCTTCGCTTCGCGGCGAAGGTGCCGCTGCGGGCATAATCACCAAGTTCCCCTCGGGGTGTCCTTCGAGCTCCCGGAACCGCAACGGCGGAAGCTCCGCTTCGGTCTCCGCTTCGCGTGCCCGGGCGAAAGCCCGCATCGCGCGGCCGGGGTCGGAAACCCGCAGAAGCAGCCCATGCTCGGCTTGCGAGGCCCGGAACATAATCCGCACTAGGTCCTGCAGGGTCATGGGGTGGAGGGTCCTTTCGGTTCTTGCGGCGCAGGCGCCCGAAGCCGTCGCTTGAGTCGTGTCACGCTGTTCGGCGAGAGCGCGAGCCGCGCGGCGATTTCGGAAGTACCGAGCCCTTGCGCGGTGAGTTCGGCGACCCTGTGGAGATGAAACTCCGTGAGGGGCTTCCTGTTCCGGGGACCGGGCAGTGGCATTGGCGGGGCTCCGGGGTTAGAAAAGGTCCTCAAGGAGCTTCTCGCGCTCCAACATCACCGCTTCGATCCTGGCCCGAGCGGCTTCACGGATGAGGGGATCGGCGCAGAGGGCGGTCAGGGCCGCGGCGCGGGCGGAGGGCGGTAGAGTTTCGCCCCGGGTGGTTTCCTCCGCTGCGATGCGAAGCTCCGCAAGACGGAGCACTTCCGAGTCGAACTCCCCAGCGGTTAGGTCGGGCGGGACTTCCGCCGGGAGGTCCGGGGCGCGCCGTGCGGGGCGCTCGGTGGTGAAGCCCCTGGGGTCGGCGATCCGCTCTAGCCGGAGGCTCGCGTCGAACTCGGTGATTTGTGCGCCGAGGTGTCGGAGTTCTAACTCGCTGAGGGTCTTGCGGGGCGACTTCGCGCGGAGCTTCTCGTAAACCTTGAAGGCTTTTTTCCTAACCCGCTCGGCGCGGGCGGTGTCGAGCACCTCGAGCTCGGGAGGGCCGACGGCGAAGCCGTCTAGGGCGTCTGTGTATCCGGCGCGGATGGGGAAGCTATACGGGCCGATGTTGATGTGGCGGGGAGGGGCCATTTCAGCAGGTCCGTGGGGCTTGGCGCGAAGCGCCGGGGCGGGGAGGGGCCATCGGGGGGAGGGTCCAAGGGGTAAGGGGCGCGAAGTGACGCGCTATGGGAGGTTAACAGGGTGGGCGGGGCAGGGCAAGGGGCGCGCGCCCCGGCCAAGGTGTGCTAGTGACACTCTGGCCGGGGCATAGCCCCTAACGTCCCGCTTCGCCCCACAGCGCCAACTCCAGTTGCGCCGCGCGAGGCAGCGGCGGTGACGGGGCGGATTCAGCGGCGCCCTCTAGGGCGCCCGAGGGCTTGCCCGCCTCGCGGAACTGTTCCGTCGCTATCCGCATTGCGACCTCCAAGGCCGCTTCTGACGCTGCGACCGCCGCGGAATACTCCGCTGTGGCGGTGGCGATCGCCTCTGCGAGCGCCCGGCCGGCTTGTGCGATGTTCTTGCGGTGGTTATCGACCAAGTAGTGCATTGGGAGGGGGTTCCTTTCGGGTTGGGGCACGCTGTGGTGCCGGGGGTTAGAACAAATCTTCCGCTGAGGCATCGTCGAGCTCAGCGGAGCTCAGCACCGGCGCGCGGGGCGCTGGCGCGTAGAGGGGTTTGTAGTGCTTCCGAACGTTGGCTACAGGAATACCGCCTGCGGCGGTAGGGGGCCGCTCATACGTCTCTCCCCTCATCGCTGCGGCGTAAGCGACCTCGAGTGCGCCCTGAAGCGTCGGCGCCAGCCCGATCCCGGTCCGGGTGTTGCGGACGTTGCGAAGGAACACCTGCCACCCCGGCACGCCAAAGGCCCCTTTCTGGGGACCGTACTCCGGCGAGACTTGGAAGGTATTCGTCACCACGAACCCTTCCGCCTCTAGCGTCGCTAAGACATCCTCGATCATCCCCGGGCCTCCTGCGTCGCCAAGAACACGTCCATCGCTTGCCGCAACCGCTCCACGTCGTCCTGAAGGCTCCGCACAAGCGCGTCGAGTTCGTTCCGGTCGCCAGAGGCCACCCTAACGAGGGCTTCGCCGGCCTCAGCCTCGATAACTCGGAGGAGCCCTTCTATCCCTCGTTGGGTGGCCATCGGGTTAGTCCTCCGTTTCGGGCGCCGCAGGCGTCCCAGCGGTTTCGAAGCGTCCGAACAGCTCTGTGAGGTATTGATCCACCATGGGGGTTCTCCTTTGGTTAGTAGGGGATTTCGGGGGCGCCGGGGGCGCTTGCGCCGCCGGGGGAAGGGCTCTCGGCGGCTTGCTCGGTGTCGCTCGGCGGCTGCGGCACCAGCGGCCCCGAGAGCGCCCTTGCGATGTCTCGGAAATGATCCCACACTTCCGCCTCCCATGTCTCCAGCACCACCGCCGTTGTGGCGGCTTCGCCGCCGTTGAGCGGGTGGCTAGACTTGACCCTCAGGATCAACATCCCGCCCTCTGCGTGAACGTGCGACTGCGCGCTCACCTCGACTCCTTTGACCGAGTCGATCAGCACTTGTGCTATCATCACTCCGACTCTCTTCATTTCGCCACCTCCGCTGCCGCCACGTCGACCAGATACACCCCGTCGGAGTGTTGCAGCAGCCGACCGTGTTCGCGTGTGCCGGCGGGGAGGTCGTGCCACGCCGCGCACAGGGCGAAAACGTGCCCGCCCGCTCGGGCGGCTTTCGCCGCTTTCGTCTCAGCTTTCGCTCCGAGGTGTCCGAGCGCGAGGGGCCACGCGATGGTGTCCAGCGAAAGCCCGAACCCGGCGAGTGCTTCGGTGAGCGCCGGGGTCGCCACGACCGCTTCGCGTTCGACGAGAACCCGCACCGCGTAAGGGTCGTAGGGGTTCTCCGGCTCGGCGCAGAGCTCGACCTTGGCGGCTTGGGGGAGCCCCCTGGCGATCACCGCTGGGGCGCCCTGGGTGAACATTTGTCCGACTAGAAGAAACTTCATCAGTGTGTTCCTTTCGTTTGGGGAGCCCCTTGCGCACCTTGCGCGCGTTGCGCCGCCGCGGCACCTTTCTGCCACTCTGTCGCGACTTTCGCGCAGAGCACCATCGCGACAGTGATCCCTTCTTGCGCCGTCGGGGCGAAGGTGATGATTGCCCCAAACGCCGCAACGATGGAGCTTTCGATCCCTTCCATCATCTCCTCCACCCCGTGCTCGTCAAACGCGCGGAGATGCTGCACAAGGCCCCGCGTGGCGCCGGGAGCGGGGTCGTCTGGGTTGGGTTGTTCTAGATCTTTGATGATATCCTTGAGGATTTGCGGGGATATGTTTGGCATTGTGGGGGTTCCTTTCTCGTCGCCGCTGCGCGGCCTTAGAACACCACATCCGTGGTGTCACCTTGTCCAAGCTTGGGGAGCTTGGGGAGGTTCTTCGCGAGCCGCGCGGCGCGCTCGGCGGCGCGGTCAGCCCGATCGCGGTCGGCTCTTGCCGCGCCGAGCGAGGTGTGACCCAGCGCGATGTGGCGGACTTCGCTTTGGCCTTGCGCCGGTATTGCCCGCCGCGAGTGCTCGTCATCCCGGAGCCGCCGGTGGCCTTCGGCGGCAAGGACGCGACCCTGGAGTTTGCAGAACTGACACGTGTGTCCGATCGGGGCGCCCGGCGCGAAGTGCTCGGTGAAGTGCTCGCGCAGTTTCGCCGGGAGGGTTCCGGAGGCACTCGCGAGCAGCAGCGCGATGTCGCTGAGCTCCCGCTCGATGCGGTTGCGGTGGAGGGGGATGCGGAAGGCGGCCCCGCCGCCGCAGCCATCGGCGTCCCGAAGCGAGGCCACGATGTCCGGGCCGTCGAACTCCAGTTCGACTTTGATCGTAAGTCTCATTTTGACCTCGCGGAGTTCAGGGCGGCGCTTACAGCATCGAAGTCGGACGCCAGCAAGCCAAACACATGCTCGCCATTTCGGCCATGAACGGTGATGCTGAAATTGTGCGGATACCCGTTGCGCACGTCGCGATTGAACGGCTCCAGCGCCTCCCTCAGCGTGGCTATGATCGCGCCTTCGGAAGCGAGGGTCAAACGCAGTTCGTCACAACATGACTCCCAATTCCATCTTTCTTCAAGAAGGTCTGCCAACAGTTTAGGGTCGTCAGAAGACGCGGTAAGCCGGTCAACAATCTTGGCAAAGTTTACCTTGTAAAACTCGCCAAACGGTCCAGTTGCCTTTTCTAATTTGTATTCCAGCGTTTCACATTCTGCCTTGAGCGCGTCCCGATCGGCGGTGAGGGCGGCGATCTGCTCATCCGCCTCCTTGTCCCGATGGACAAGCATCTGCGCCACGTCCTCGCCGTCTTCCTTCGCTTGACGCAGCTTGTCAGCGTCGGCGCGGACGACTTTCCAAAGCTCGTCCTTATTGATCGTGCATTTGCGCAGTTCGCGCTTTGCCTCGTCCCGTTCAGCCTTGAGCGTGTCGATATTTTCCATCATCTCGGCTATGGCAGGGGCCGTGACCGCGCCGGTTTCGCGGATAAGCGCCTTAAGAGCGTCCCGCTCGGCGGTGAGGCGATTGCTACAAGCAACCGATGCGGCCCATTCTTCGCGCTCTTGCATCATTAGACGCTCAAACTTTTCCGCGTCGGCCCGCGCTTCGTCCCGCTCGGCAAGTATTCGCCGCACAGCGCCCGGCGCGTCGTCGCAATCATCGAGGCCGAGAAGTTCGCAAATCTCGGTCATCGGCGCTTCGACCGCATCGCGTTCTTCCGTGCGAGCGTCTCCCTCTTTCACAGCCGCGTCGTGAGCCTTGTAGGCGGCGAGGAGGGCGCGAAGCGTTGCCGGCTCGACTTGCGCCAGCATCCTGCATTTTTCCGCAAGGTCAATCGAGTCCCTCAGCGCCTCAACGTCGATCTTCTCAGTCATGCGGGCAGTCCTTGAGTGTGCGTAGTTCGTCGGCAAGTTCCAACAAGGTCTTGATGGCGTATGCTCCAGTAAGGCCGCCGCGCGCCTTGCGCTCGACCGCCCCCGCCGCCTCCTCCAGCGCCTTCGCCCGCGCCTGTTCTATATGCGAAGCGACAACCGCAAAAGCCGCGTTCATGTTTTCAATGTGAAATCGCTTGACGTCGGCAGATGCTTGCGACCATTTCATCAACGAAGGTTTTCCGTCAGGGCGATACTCAAAAGCAGCTTTCGCCATTTCTTGTATGAGATTTTGCGTTTCAACGTCAGACATGATCGCCCTCCACCATCTTCAACGCCGCCTCGACTTCCTCGATCCGCGCCGTGGCGACAGCGATCAGCGACTCTCGGGCTTTGGTCGGGTCTGCGATGGCGACAGCGAGATCGCCGGTTACGGGCGCGCGAAGGGCCGCGAGCCGGTTGCGGAGCCTCACCGAAGCGGAGAGCGGGGGCGAAACTACACGGTTAGGCGTGATGCCGAGTTCTCGACAAAACCGGATGAGCTTTTGTTCTTGGGTTTCGGTGTCCGGCGGCGAGGCGGGGGAGGATGGGGCGGATAAGACCCATTCGAGCATGGCAAGAGATCCCCGAAACCATCCGTGGCTTTCGCGATCTGCGTCAGCTATGTTCGCTTGAGTAATTTTGTAACGGCCAATCATGGCTCGTATTTCACTCTCAGATCGCATCATCGCCTCCATGTCGTCGGGTTGGGGTTAGCTCGCGCGGCTTTTTGGTTCTTCATCTCGATCAAGCGTGACTTTAAACCCGGAATTAGCTGCAACATGGAAAACGATTACACCTTCTGGCTTCATAAACCCTGGGGATGCGGCAGAGCCGTTCGCGCGCAAATTCTCAACGATGCGTTCAACTATCTCTGTGGTAAAAATACCCCTGTAAAGCGTTGGCACTACATGGCAACACGCGGGCCGCTCGTCTTGCCATCGCGACACGTTAAACAGCGAAAACCGCTTTTCCTTTAGGCCATAGCCACGCTGTATGCCGCATCCCCACCATTCGCCAAAATGCCTCCCAGGGCCAAGAGCGCGAAGCTCGTTTTCACGTTCAGCAACCCACTTTGCAAAACCATGATTGTCTTGCTCGGGCGTTATCCAGCGCGTTCGCGATCCAGCGAGAACCGAACCATCGTCGCCAACAAACACTTGCGCATTTGTCCCGTCAATTTTCTCGGTTACGATGATTTCTCTCCGCATCCGAGGAATTTTAGGGAACTCAACAAAGTCAGTCATTATCGCCTCCAAAATTGCATTATGCGCATCGTATCGACGGGGCGAAGCCTCGGTCCGCCGCCCCGCCGCCACGACTGCGCTGCTAACCGGCGGCCCCGATCTCGGCCGGAAGTGCTTCACGAATCCGCTCCGAGATCCAAGCGCCGGGGTCTTGCGTGATGTTCGACACAACTCCCGACACTGCAATCACTTGCGTGCCCGCCGGAAGCATCTCCGCAGCGACGTCCGCTAACGCAGGGCGGAGCGCCGGAAACGGCCCCGAGGGAAAAGTTCCCTCTAGCGCGCTAAAGAGCACTTGCCGGAGGAATCCGATCCCGCAGAGCGCCCACGCCGCGTGGGCGAGGTCGAGCGGGGATGTGTTAATCCTTACCGCAACCATGCCCGAGCCGCCGTTCCATGCGGTTGAGCCGAACCCAACGTAGAGTGAAATCGGCCTGACTCGGGCCAGAACCCTCACAAGCGCCAGCACCGCCGCTCCCCGCGCTAGGATCGCTTGGTGCGAAAACGCTGCGCTGGCGAAAACGTCCACAAACACCGTGATCGGCGCAACGACGCTCGGCGCGCGCTCTCGCCGCCGCATCGCGTTAGGGTGCCCGGCGATATATGCTGGAACGTTCGGCACAAAGCCGCTTACGTCGCTTCGCCATTCACGCCGGGGGGTTTCGAACCGGAGAGATTCGAACCGCGCGAGGAGGGCTTCACTTTGCGCGGCGAGCCCAAGGTCGCCGTCGCGCGTTTTCAACACGCACTCACGGAGCGAACCTCCAGACCACTTGTGATCCGAGTTGTGATGCTTGTAGTGCGCGCCAGCGGCGAAGTCGGCGAGAGTGTCAAGGTCGTCGAACACTCTCGTTACGTACTTGCGCCCTTCGGGGCGTCCCTCGGGGGGCCGCTTCGCGCCGCTCATTGCACAATCCTCCGCTGATCCGCGCTGAGGCCCGCGAGGTAGGTCATCTCGGCCGCCTCGTCGGGCGTGAACCCGGCGGCGATATACGCCGCGCCGGCAATCGAGGCGCGAGGGGTGATGAGAACCTTGAGGCCCGCTTCGCTGGCGCGGGCGCGGGCGCGCTGAACGCGGCGGGTCCAGTCGTCATTTCCCGAAATGACCCTTTCGAAGCCCTCATCATACCCCCAGTGCACCTTGCCGCCGAAGCGGTCCAGAAACGCCCCGTCGAGCCGGGTGCGCCCGACGTAATCCGCGGTCGCGCCGAGGCCCCATGTGTTCGCCGTGGCGATCACGATGGAGTCCGGGTGCCGTTCGAGTTGTTTGTCCGGGAAGGTGATGAGGCCGTTCGCGAGGGCGCCGTTCAGCGCCAGAAGCGGCGCGTTGGAGTCGCAGGAGTCGATGTCGTCGAACAGGTACACGCTGGGGCGCTCCATTGCTTCGCGGAACGCAGTGGTGTGATACGCGCCGGAGGCGTCTTTGTAGCCGATCACCTCGAACTTGGTTTCGAGGGCGCCGTTGTAGAAGAACGGGACGTCGAGCGCTTTCGCGAGCATCCGCGCGCCGGTTGTTTTCCCGCTCCCCGCTGGCCCCGTCACCCAGATATTCGGCACGCGCCCGTCCACGCCGCGCGAGGTGGCGAGGCGGAGGAGCTTGCCGAAGGCCGGGTGCTGATGGCCTTCGACTTCGGGGAGAGGAACGCCCTGCCGCGTTAGCTCGATCCGTTGCGGGAGCCGCTTTGCGAGGCGATCGTGAACCCGCTCCTCGATCCGGGAGGCCATCACATCCAGCTCGACCTTGGTCCAGCCTTTGATATCCCGCTCGGTCTGGGTGGTCGCTCGGGCGATTTCGTCCCGCACGATCGGCACGAGGTGGGAGGTGAGTTCGCCTCGGAGCTTCGCGACGTCTAGGGAGCCGGTGGGGACGGGTTCCGACGAAGCGAAGCTGCCGCTCTCCCCGCCGTCCCCGCCGTCGCCGAGCTGAACGTTGGTGAAGAAGTCGTCACCGGGATACGCCGCGCGGGGAGCGCGCCGGGCGCTTCGGAGCGTTCGCTTCCCGGTGCCGGCGCAGGTGAAGCACTGACGGCGGTCGCTCGGGTCGCGAGGGTTGACCCATTGGCCGGTTCCGGCGCAACGGTCGCACGATGAAGGGGAGGGGGAGAGCATCGGAGCCATCACCGAGCCTCCCCGGCGCGAAGCGCCGGAAGCGCGCCGGGCGCCTTCGCCGAGTACACCACCTCGCCGCTGCGTAGTTGCCGCACGGTGATGGCGCCGGAGAGGAACAACTCCGTGGCGTGGGCCTCGGTGGTGTAGGCGAGTTGCACGCGGTTGTCGCCGGAGATGTGCACTTCGATGGGGACGAGTCGCTTCGAGGAGCGAGTGTGGAAATGTGTCATCACACTTTCTCCCCGTTGACTTGCGCACCATAGAACTCTTTAACAGGCTCGTTGTTGAGCCAGAGCGCGACGCTTTCGCCGGCTACACGGCCCTCCCCTCGCTTCGACTTTCCGACGTAGGTGTTGAACACCACGTAGGCATCGAAGCCGTTGTGACCTTCGAACACTTTGCCGATGTTGCCTACGATAACTTCGTAGTGTACGGTTGACTTTGAAGTGGTCATTTGTGAGGACTCCTCTGTGACCGTGAAGGCGCGCGTTAGCGCGCGGGCGCGTGCGCCCAAAGCAAGAATCGCACGAATCAGGCGCTTTGTCGCGCGCTTAATTTAGGTGCCCCTAGCTAAAAAAGGCATGGCCCCAGAGCGGGGCTTTGCGTGCCCGCCCCCATCATTTCTTGTAAACCCCAAGCCCCACTCTCTTGTACGCGGCCAAGAGCGCATCGAACCGCGTGGCTCCCACCACGTCGCTTGCGCAGTGCCGGATTGTGCAGCCGAAGCGCTCCTTGCCGTGGTGGTGAAAGGTCTCTTCGAACACCACATAGTACCCGTAGTCCTGCAACGTGCGGAGAATTTCGTCCACGCGCCATTGTTCGAGAGAAGTTGACATGGTGGGGCTCCGTGGGGCGCTGTGCTACACTAGGCCGGATTTTTTGTAGTCTGAGGTGTCGGGTTTGTCAGGAAGGCCGTTGGGTAGCTCGCGGGGAAGTTGCGCCATGCCGCGAAGGGCAATGGCCATTGTGGGGGAGACTGGGGGCGGTTCGGACGAGGCTGGCGCGTCTGTTAGGGGCTCCGCGAAGGGGTCCGCGCCGGTTTCAACGTAGGTGAACTCTTCAGACGTCACGGGGACGAAGGGGTCCTCGCCTCTTTCGTTGAGACCCTTGCGGGTGGCGCGGATGCGGCGCTGGCGCTTCGCTTCAGCGCGGAGGCGCGCCGATTTATCTTCCCATTTGTTTGTGAGAACTTCCACCCGCATGATGTCATCGACTAGGTTGGCTTTGATGCCGGCGTCGATGTTGGCGAGGTTGGTAAGTAGTTTCGTGAGGGGCTCTGATGGCCTGCCGTATTGAGTATGTTGGAACTCGTCGATCACCGCATCGATTTGTCCTTGCACTCCGCGGAGGTGTTTGAGGAGGTTCTTGTAGAGGTAGCAGAGTTCAAGCAGTTGCTCGTGGTTGAGGGTTTGGCGGGGAAAGCCGGCACGGTTGAGGCGGTTGTAGGATTGATCGGGGAAGAAGGGCATGGGAGGGGTTCCGGGCGCAGGGTCGCGCGGGGGTAGGGTAGCATGGGGCGGGACGACGGGGTAAGGTCTGCACCGTACAGGGTAGCGTAAGTGCGTATGGTACTGCTAGGGCGGTTGGTCCCTACGTTTTCCGTGCCGTGTTTTTGGGGGCGAACCCTTGTTCCCCCGTTCGGTCCCTTGTCTCCCTCTAGACGCTCGGAGGTCCCTTTAGATATATTCTTTTTTTTATTTTTTTTTTTTGTTTTTGAGTGATACGTAACACCTCTCTCTAGAGCGTGGAGGGGAAGTTGGGGGAGGGATGGGGGAGGGGGTGTTCGCCCCCATAAACACGGTGCGGAAAATGTAGGGACCAAGGGTACGGCAGTATGTATTGGTGTAATGTTTGGTGTACGCTCCTAGAGCGTCCTTATAGGGCATGTGTAGGGGCGGCGGGAGTGCTGCGCGGGACAGGGTGTCACTAGGCCCGTCTGGACGGGGCGTGGGCGCGCTGCCCCGCTCTCATAGAGGCCCTTTCCCTGCCCCGAGGGGCCGCTGCGCGGCCATCTCATAGAGGCTTTCCCCGCCTCTATAGGGGCGCGCGCGCTGCCGCAGGGCGAACAAGGCGACATGCGCGAACGCCCCGCCTCGCGCCGCCGCAGGCCAGCAAACAACTAAGGTTGGAGAACAACCAACCCTGGTTGGGGTCCAACTAAGATTGGGGAGCAACTAAGGTTGTTTGGGGTCAACTAAGTTTGTCTGGTCGCCAACTAAGTTTGTTTGCCCGGCAAGTTTGTTTGTTTGCCCCGTCGGGGCGGCGAACTTCCCGCGCGTCCTTTTCGCCCCGCGCGCCGTTCAGCGCCGTCATAGCCCTAGCTAATTTTTATATGCCCCGCGCCGCTCCGCGCCGCACTTTTTTGTTGACGGGGGGAACGGCGGGGCGTAGGGTAACGACATGCAAGGCAATGGTGCTTTGCTACCCTAGGGGCGCTGCCCCGCAAGTGAGAGAATCCCCATGCTAGTTTCCCGTGCTAACGGCTGGACCGTTGACACCACCGCCCGCACGATTCGCCAAACCGCCGACGCGCCGGTGCATCCTCTCCCCGATTCCACCGAGGGCGCGCTGGCCTATTTCGGCCTTGGCTACCTCGAATCCCAGGCGGCCGCGCGCACCGTGAATGACCAATTCCGCAAGGCATGGCTGGAAGAGGTGCGCAAGGCTAACCCCGACGTCAAGGCGGCAGACGTGCCCAAGTCTGCCGTCCCGGCCAGCGATTCGGCCGAGTACCGAGAGGCTCTCGCGGCGGCGCATGACGCGCTGTTCGCCAAACTCGTCGCCGGGTATGAAGTCGGTGTCCGTGACGGCATCGCCGACCCCATCGAGGAAGAGGCGGACAAGATCGCCCGTGCGTGGTTGCAAGGTCTCGCCATGCAGTTCAAACACAACAGCAAGTCTTGGTACACCCTGCCCGCCAAGCGCAAAGTCGCGCGGGACGACGACGCCTACGATGGCCCCAAGTACGACACCTTTGGCGAGGCGCTGGCGGCGTTCAAGGTGTCCACCTCCCCCGCCGCCGGGAAACTCGTCGGCAAAACCGCTGACGGCAAGCCGTGGCCTTTCAAGATTCGCACCGGCTTGACTGTCGCGGAGGCGATCGCAGCGGAGGCAAAACGCCGCGTCGATGAGCGCGGAGAGGGCAAGGCGCAAGTCGCGCTTGGCGGCGGCGCGGATGAAGAGGTGGCGTTTTGACAATCTCTGAACGTGAAGCTTTTGCGCGGTGGTTTACCATGAGCATTTTGCCAGCATGGCCAAGGCGGGGCGGGGTCGAGCGCGCCATGTGGCGAAATGGTAAACGCGACCCGCGCAATAACATAGTATGGTGCTAAGGCACTAGCAACTAACTACGAGAGGGGCGGCGCGCAAGCCGCCCCTTTTGCTTTCGCCCCGCCGTCTCGCCCCGTGCGCTCCATCAGGCTTAATTGTCTGATGGGGTTTTGTTTGTTTGATGCGCCGGGGCGTTTGTTTGTTTGGACATCAACCAAACTTGGTTGATCGTTGTTTGTTTGGTGGACAAACAAACACCAAACAAACAAGCTCCAACCAACCTTAGTTGATCGTCAACCAAGTTGCGTCGCCGATGAGCGCCCCTCCGCGCAAGCGGCGGCGCTAGGGCGGGCGAAGGGCGGGGGGACCGGCCGAGAGAGGGACCCCGAGGGAGGACGGATTCAGACCAGCCACACTAGCCAAAAAACACTCTGGTCTTTCGCCACGCTCGGGCGCAAGCGCCCTGCCCCGCCCTGCGGGGCCACCGCAAAATAATCCTCCCCCCGAACGCCCCGACCCGCTTGACATCCCCCGCGCCCGGGCGCATACCGGGTCACGAAGCCCCCGGAGCCCCTGCCATGACGACCCTGACCGCCCCGCCCGCCGCGCCCGCCAACCTCAACCGGCCCGCCGCCGCGCGCCACGCGACTCCCGCCGACCTTCAGGCCCTATATGCCCTCCACGTCGGCGGCGCTTCGCTGCGCGAGCAGGTGCTCGCCCTGACGCGGCCCCGCGCTGCCCGGGCCACAGCGGCGCCTCCGCGTGCCGCTTCCCCTGCACTTCCCTTGCATCGCGCGCGCGCGTATGCCTAACTAACCCCCGCAACGCCCCCCGTTGCCCCTGCCGCCCCGGAGAGGAGCATCCACGATGAACTTCCTCCCACGGGGCGGCCCCTTCGGCGGTGATGCACCCTCCTCCTCCGACCTCGCCGCCGCCGCAACCGAATGGCTCGACGAGGCCACCGACGGCGCGACGCGGTTCCGGGTTCCGCTCCGGATCGAAGTAGTGCGACCCCTCACCGCCGAGGATATCTCCGGCGGGTTCCTGACACCCGCACCGCCGCCGACGCTCCGCGACATCAAAGCGTCGCATCATTCGCTTGCAAAGGCGCTCGCGGAGGGTAGGAGCGCGATCGAGGCGTCCCGGATCACCGGGTACTCTCCGGGGTACATCAGCCGCCTCCAGAGCGACCCCGCGTTCCGAGAGCTCCTGCTGCACTACTCCGAGGTGAACGAGATCGCGTCCACGGACTTCCTCGGCGCGATGAGGGAAGTTGGCCTCGACATGCTGAATGAGCTCCGCGCGAGGGTTGAGAAAGACCCCGAGGCGCTCTCGATCGGCCAGCTTCAGGACGGTATCAAACTCCTCCTGGTGGAGCCGATGAAATCCGAAGCGCTCCGCGGCGGCCTTTCGGCGGGAATTGCGCCGGTGACAATCCAGTTCGTCGCGTCGGGTACGCCCCAGGCGAGCGCGGAGCGGGAAGGGACCCTCATCGAGCACACTCCGGCGCCGGAGGGCCGCTGATGCACCGCGAAGTGCAAGGGCTCCTTTGGGTTCGGGCGCTCTCAGAGCGCCCCGCGTGCATTCCGCAAGGCCGCCCCCGGGGCGCGAAGCGGGACGGGGTGAAGTTCGAAACCACGCTGGCGCGCCAAGCGCCCTTCGCGAGTGCGCAGAAGGGCCTCTGGCTTGAGTTTGGCGACGCCTCCGGCCACGGCTACGCGCAACCGGACTTTGTGTGGAACCTCCACGGCGGCGGCCCGCTTTTCGTCGCCGAGGCGAAGCTCACGTGGAAGCTCGGCGCGTACTCGCAACTGCGGAAGCTGTACTTCCCGCTCCTGCGGAAACTTACCGGGCGCGAAGTGCGGGGGGTCGTCGTCTGCGCAAATCTGACGCGGGAAACGCCGAGGGCCGAAGTGTGTGACACCTTCACCGAGGCGTGGGACCGGGCGCTGCGCGACCCCTCGTGCGTGCCCGTGGTGCGGATCGAAGCGACACAAGCGAAGTCACGGACGAAGACGCGCGCTGTAGTGCCGAAGTGGTACGGGCGCGGCGGTGCTTCGCGGCCGATTTTGGGAGTTTAACCCGGCGGAAAGCGCCAGAAGGAGCGAAGCAATGGCAAAGGGTATGAAAGGCGAACTCGCCAAGGAGCACAATCCCTACGGGCGCGTGCTGCACGACAGGGGGACCTCGTCAAAGCCTTCGAAGTACGAAGGCATCGGCAACGAAAAGCACGAAAACATGCGCGGCGCCCAGGAGGGCGGCTCCCGCGCCGAAGCGGCTGGCACCCGCGGCGAGCTCGGTCCCGGGCACTCGCACCTCAGCCATGCGACGGCGGAGCTCCATACGCAGCACCCGCATCATCACTCCGTCGGCGGCATCCATCACACCTCGGACCACATCCGCCATACGCCGATGCACGGAATGGAACCCGGCGGCCGACATGAGCACTCGGACCGGATGAAGCCCGGTCCGTCACACGCGCATCCGGAGCACCGCTACAGGGACATGAAGTAATGCCCCGGCGTCTCAACGACACAGCGGCGCTTGCGTCGCGGCGCATCTCCGGTGGCGAAAGCTCCAACCCTGATGTGAGCGGGTTCCAGGCCGGGCGAGGTATCCGCCCGGGGATGTACGACCTCACGGTGAACGAACGCGGCGAAGGAACGCTCCGGCAAGTGCCGGGGCCGGACGTCGGGTCGGAGTGCCTGCGGGGCGCTGCGGCGTATCTCTCGGGGCGACCCCGGCGATGACACTCCGGGGACACCTCGTGGCGACTTTGCGGGGAGTGCTCTTGGCGCTCTCTCTCGCCGCTGCGCCCGCCCCTGCGCAGAACGTCACCACGCAGTGCGTGGTAAACGTAGCCGCACAAGGCACCGCTGACGCGATCACCTCCACGGCGTTGCCCTGTGGCACCACGACGAATCTCGTCATCCTGACCGCTACGGCTGCGAACGCGACAAGCACGCCAACTTACGCACCGCAAGGCTCGCCGGCGCTAAATATCACCCGGGCGAACGGGGCGGCCCTGACTGCCGGCGACATTGCCGGGGTCGGATACGTGGCGCTCCTGAGCAGCACGGGGACGTCGTGGGTGCTTCTAAACCCAGCGACCACCGTGACGGGGCCGACGCTCAGCGGGAACAACACCTTCACGGGCGCGAATACGTTCCAGAGCACCGTGACGCTGCCGCCGGCGCAAGTCTTGCAGGCGCCTATTCTCGGTACTCCTACATCGGTGACGCTTACGAACGCCACGGGGCTGCCGCTCTCAACCGGCGTCACGGGGGTGCTTCAGGCCGCGCAGTTTCCAATCCTGACCGGAGACGTCACAAACACCTCGGGGTCGCTGGCGACCGTTGTGGGGGCCATCGGAGGGCACTCAGTCTCGCTCGGCGGAGCGTTGACAACCACCGGAGCGTATTCGCTCGGGCTTACCCTCGGGGCGAATACGTCGCTTACCCTACCGGCCTCGGGCACCGTGACTGCGCTCGGGAACACCACAACGGGCTCGGGGGCGATTGTGCTCGCGACCGCGCCGACAGTTTCGGCTTTGACGATCGGTGCCACGGGGTACGGGTTTGGACAGTCAACAAACGCCCTTACAACCCAAGTCGCTGGGAGCTCGTCAGTCATCATCGGCAACGTGAACAGTTGGGCTTCCGTTTCGGCGCCAGCGGGGACGTTTTTGGGCCTCAACGCGGCGAGTAGTTCGGTCGGGGTCCTCGGCGTCGGCGGTGCCGCGTCGTTTTACTGGAACGCCACGCAGCTCTATCCGGCCACCACAAACACTGAGTCACTCGGAACGTCCTCGGCGTACTACTCGGCGGGGTATGTGACGACGGTTTACGCGAACGCGGTCATGGCGACCGGCTCCGCCCCGACGCTTACCACGGGCTCGTGCAGCGCGTCGGGATGGGTCGGTGGGGCGACGGTCGGAAAATTCACCGCGCCGGTGTGTGCGGGCGGGACGATTGTGCTGTCGGGGCTTCCTGCCGCGCCGAACGGGTACGTTTGCCACGCGCAAGACGAAACGACCCCGGCGGACACGCTCCAACAAACCGGATATACCGCCACTTCTTGCACGCTCAAGGCAACCACAGTCGCAAGCGATGCGGTTGTTGTGACGGCGCTGGGGTTCTGACGCAGGAGGACACCACATGAAACTGCAAATTAACCCCACACCACAGATGGCCCTTGCGGTGGCCGTGACGGTGCTTACGCTTGCGGCGAAAGGCTCCGTGGCGTTGCCACTAGGCGTGCCGCCGGTGGTGGGAGAGTATGTTACGAGTTGGAGCAACTTCTTGTTGCAGCTCTATGCGGTGGTGGCGCCGGTGCTCATTGGGTTTTCGTCATCACAGCCGGGACCGTTCGCGCCGCCGGATTCTCCGACTGACAACACCGGGTATCAGAATTTCGATTCCAACTTCGTCGATATCGCGGACGCGGCGACGCAGAACGCGATCGGCGCGGTGCAGCTTAGCTGCTACAGCGGAGTGGTGGTGGATACGGGTGAAATGACCCTTCAGGCGTACTAGGGCGCGCAGGGCGCTCAGAGGAGAGCAAAATGGACCCCCAGTTGAAATCGGTTCTTACGTCGCTTGGGATGACCGCTGCTACGGCGGCGGCGGCTTGGGGAGTGAGCCACGGGCTCGTGCCCGGTGCGGATCAGGCGAGTGTGGCAAACGCTCTTGCGACGCTTAGCGCGGTGGTGATCACTGCGTTGTTCGGGTGGTGGAAGACCCGGATGGTGACGCCCAAGGCGCTTATCCAGGCCGTGAACGCGGCCGACAACGGTGTGAAGGTTGTGCCGGTTAACTCTACTACTGTTTCCCCGGTTCAGGAGCCGCTGAAATGACCCTCCGTGAAATTGCCTTATTCGGCGCCTTGGGGCTTAGCCTCGCTGCGTGCAATCCCGACCCGACTGTGGCGACGCCGAATCAGGAGGTCATCGCGATCAATGCGTACAACGCCGCTGTTGCGACGGGAACGGAGTATCTGCGGTTGCCGCTCTGCGCGCCGGTGGTGGTGTTGCCGTGTAGGACGCAAGGGCTGAGCCAGAAGGTCTACACGGCGCTTAGGTCAGGGCGTGTAGCGCGGAAGCAACTGCTCGACGCTCTTGCGGCGAACCAAACGGCGCCGCTCACGGCAATCGGCGCCTTGCAGGCGGCTTACTCTGTTATCCAACAAATCCCGCAGCAGTAGGAGCCCGACCTTGGACTACGTTACTCTCATCGCAGGTATTCTGCAAGAAGTGCTCGGGATCGCTGGGTCGGTGACGACCGGGCAGGCGCAGAATATCATCGGGATTTTGGAGCGCGTGATTCCCGTGGCGGTTTCGACTGCGACGGGGCTGTTGCAGCCGATCCAGAACATCATCGTCGCGTTGAGCGGCAGCGGGGCGCTGACGGCCGATCAAGTGAGCGCACTGCGGACGCAATCTGATGCGGTGGACGCTGCGCTCGACGCTGCGGCGGCGCAGGACGGGCTTTCCCAGTGACCGAGACTGACATTAAACTTCGGTTGCTGGAACAGCGCGTTGATGCGCATGAGAAGCTTTATAGCGAGTTTATGCTGCGCACATCTGCGCAGCTTGAAACCCTGTTGCGGCAGTCGGCGGAGTGGTCTGGAATTCGGAAAGTTTTGACGGTGTTGGTGGGGTTGATTGGGGCGCTTGGTGGTGTTGTGGGGTTTGTGGTGCATGAGGTTCTGCTGCGGTACGGCGCGCAGGGCGGTGGCGGAGGTAAGATACCATGAAAGCAGGGCTTTTTAGCGCGGTGATCGGGGCGGTACTCGCGGCGGCGGCGGTGCCGGCTCTTGCGTTGGATTCTTCCTCCGGTACTATCGTCACGCTCGGGCAGTATTTTTCCAACGTCCCAATGACGGGAATCACACGTCCGGCAAACACCACCGCATATGCGGCGAACCAAGTTGTGTGTGGTTCGCCGTGCAACGCGATGGCGCTTACGTTGGTGGCGAATCCGCAAGTGCAGGGAGTTCAGGCAACTTTGGCAAATCGAGTTTTGCTTACAAAGTCCGGTTCAACTACAACAGGTGCGGCGTTTACGTTGTTTCTCTTCTCGCAGCCGCCGACGATGCCGGTGTCAGATCAGGCAACCTACACTTCGTTTTACACCGCGGATGCAAAAGCGTATCTTGGTCAAGCAACGTGCACAACATGGACAGCGACAAACGATGCGAGCGCAAGTGCATGGTCGGAGTGTGCGCTAGGAAACCCGAACTCTGCCGGGGTAACGGTGTTCCAGAGGCAACCGACGGGCACTCAGGTGTTTGGGGTGTTGCAGGCGACCGGAACGTACACTCCGGCGTCGGGCGAGACCTTTACCGCGTATCTGAGCGGAGCTTTTTGAGATGCGGTGGGGAGGCAGAGTTTTGGTGGTGGTGCTGTGCGCGCTCTGCACGGCCGCGCTGGCGCTGACGCCGGGGCAAAGCCTGTTGCTGTTCGGCGGCAAGAACCCGACGTACGTTTTGTCTAAATTGAGCGTGCAGCCGGCGGCGGCTTATTCGCTGCGGAAATTAAGCCAAAGCGCAAAAAAAGCGGTCAACGTCCGGCGCTCCAGCGACAGCACGCAGACCGACATCGGTTTCGTCAACGGCCAGTTGGACACCGCGACGCTGCTTTCTTTTTGCGCCTCGGTCTCGTGCTACGTGACTACGTGGTACGATCAGAGCGGAAACGGCGTGAACGCCACGCAGGCGACGGCGGCCAACCAAGGACAAATTGTTTCCTCGGGCTCGCTGCTTACTCAAAACGGCAAACCGGCTGTGCAGTTCTCCGGGTCTCAATATTATCTGGCGTCTTTGGCGAGCCTGTCCGCATCCACGCCATTTACTCAGAACGCCGTGGGCCAAGGCAGCGGCGTGCTCAACGTGCTGTCTGGCTCTAGCGCCACGAACCAAAATTCCGTGCTCGGCGCAGCTAACAGTAGCAACGGCGCAACAGGGCCTTGGTTTGGCGGTTACGACCAAAACGGCGCTTATGTGGCTACGGCATACGCATCGTCAGCATTAAATATTTTGACCAAAACTTACGCAGGTTCAACGATTACAGGCTATGTCAACGGCAAAAATGCAATCACGGACTCTGTAACATACAACCTAACAACTGCAAATATCGTGTTAGGTGCGCAACTTACAAACGGCACCTATCAATACCTGAGCGGGTATTTAAGCGAAAGCACGATCTTTCTGTCAGTACTCTCGACCACCGACCGCCAGACGCTCGAACACAGTCAGGAAAACTTCTACTCCATCGCGGGGCAATGACCCATGCTGTACGTGATCTTCGCGGCTCTGTCCGATGCTCAGGCTTTCGTCGCGTCGATCAATCAGGCGATGGGCCTGCCGCGCGGCGAGACGCAGACCTGGGCCAATCCGCTCGCGCTCGCGACCCCGGCCGGTGCTTGCGTCGTCCCGGTCGATCCCGCGCAACGATCCAAACCATGCGATTGCGCTCTACGCCGATGATCTGAACCGTCAGCAGCGAGACCATGTACAATGACGAATCGTGAATCCTCTTCGTCCAGGATTCTCAGCGAGCCGGAGCGGATCACGGGCCTCGAATACGAAGTGCGTGACCTGCACGAGGATATGCGCGAGATGAAAAGCGACATGAAACAAGTCAAAGAGATGCTCCAGCAGGGCCGGGGGATGATGCGGCTGGTGAATATCCTCTTTGCGGTGCTGGCGTTTTTGGGGATCAACGAATGGGTGCGTCCGGGAATCACCGCTGCGTTGAAAAAACTCGGCAGTTGAGGGAGCAAGGGTAATGGGAATGTGGAAAAATCGCATCGCGAGCGCCGTCGCCGTGCTGCTTGGGGCGGTTTTTACGCCGGAGGCTTTCGCGGCGGCAGGTCAGCCGGTCGTGGTGTGCATCCCGGTGACGCTTCAGGTGAACGGAGTGTCGCAGGAGTTTTGCGCGCCGGGTTG
>Ga0316217_10000485_pt1 | contig 57069 bp, 50 predicted proteins | sample 1anoAmetaG_FD_203633 | JGI IMG/M metagenome (GOLD analysis project Ga0316217, IMG submission 203633) | Freshwater microbial communities from Trout Bog Lake, Wisconsin, USA - 1anoA | ecosystem: Environmental > Aquatic > Freshwater > Lake > Hypolimnion/Profundal zone | place: USA: Wisconsin...
CCGGCAAACCGCCTCACCCCCCCCGGGGGGGGGGGGCCGGCGCCCCCCTACCTTCGGGCGCCCGCCCCGAAAAGCTCCGCCGCGGCGGCCTCGCGGCCGCACTCCTTGAGCGCCAGCAGGCAGTTCCTGCGCTCCGCAGGGAGATGGTAGAGGAGCAGCGATTTCTGCAGCCCCTTCTCCCTGTCCGTCTTCGGGACATACACCGCCTCGCCGGTGAGCGGGTCGAGTCCCGTGTGGTAGATGCAGGTCGCCAGCGTCCCCGGGGTGGGGGTGAAGTCCTGCACCTGCTCCACCTGCATCCCCCAGCGTTTGAACAGCAGAGCCAAATCAACCATGTCGGAGAGCGTGCAGCCGGGGTGCCCTGAGATGAAATAGGGGACGATGTGCTGCTTCTTGCCGAGACGGGAACTCTCCCTCAGGAAGGCGTCGCGGAAGCGCTCGAAGCTGGCGCGCCCGGGCTTGCGCATGACGGCGGTCACGCGGTCGGTCAGGTGCTCGGGGGCGACCTTCAGCAGTCCCCCGACATGGTGCTCGACCAGTTCGCGCAGGTAGCGCGGCTGGCGCTCCAGCAGGTCGTAGCGCACCCCCGAGGAGACCGCGATATGCTTCACGCCGGTCACCCCGCGCGCCTTGGCAAGGAGCCGGGAACTGGCGGCGTCGTCGGTGACCAGGTTGCGGCAGGGCTTCGGGTAGAGGCAGCTCTCCCTCCGGCAGACGGCACCGGCCGCGGGGTCGCCGCAGGAGAGGCCGAACATGTTGGCCGTCGGCCCGCCCAGGTCGCTCACCGAGCCGCGGAACCACGGGAGCTGCACCAGCCGCTCCAGCTCCCTCAGCACGCTCCCCTCGCTCCTCGACTGGATGGTCTTACCCTGGTGATGGGTGATGGCACAGAAGGCGCACCCGCCGAAGCAGCCGCGATGGGTCGTGACGGAGCCGCGTATCTGCTCGTAGGCGGGGATGGTCTCGCTGTAACCTGGGTGCGGCGCCTTGGCAAAAGGCAGGGCATAGATCCCGTCCAGCGCCTTTTGTGAAAGCGGCTGCGCCGGCGGGTTGCAGACCAGGAGGCGCCCGGCGTGACGCTGTACCACGATCTTGGCGCAGCCGGGATTCTGCTCGCCGCTCAGCAGCCGGAAGGATTCGGCGTAGGCGGCCCGGTCGGTCGAGACCTGCTCGAAGCTCGGCAATTCCAGCAGCGCGGCCCCGTCCGCCTCGGGCAGTTCGGATGCGGCGTAGGCGGTGCCGCGGATGTCACGAATCCGGGAAAAGGCCTCGCCTGCCTTGAGTCTCGCCACCAGCTCCAAGAGCGGGCTCTCGCCCATGCCGTACACCAACAGGTCGGCCTTGGCGTCCAGCAGCGCCGAGCGGCGCACCTTGTCCTCCCAGAAGTCGTAATGGGCAAAGCGCCGCAGGCTCGCCTCGATGCCGCCGATCACGACCGGGACGTCCCGGTAGGCTTCCTTGAGCCTGGAGGTGTAGATGATGGTGGCGCGGTTGGGACGGGCGCCGTGGCGGTTTCCCGGCGTGTAGGCGTCGTCGCGGCGCAGCTTGCGCGCCGGGGTGTAGTGGGCCACCATGGAATCCATGGCTCCGGCGGCCACGGCGAAAAAGAGGCGCGGCCGACCCAGGGCCAGGAAGGGGTCCTTGCTGCGCCAGTCCGGCTGGGCGATGATGCCGACCTTGAGCCCTACCGACTCGAGCAGGCGCGCCAGCAGCGGCACGCCGAAGGCCGGGTGGTCGATGTAGGCGTCGCCGGTGACGAAGACGACGTCGAGCTCGCTCCAGCCGCGCGACTTGGCCTCGGCGAGGGTCGTCGGGAGGAACTTGGAGGGCGCCGCCTTATGGGGACTTGCTTTTTTCATGGCTGCCTTATCAGGCCGATCGGCCGGATCGGACCGATCGGTCTGACAATGTTACGGGAAAACCGGCAAGAAGTCGAGGCCGAGGGTCTCCGGCAGGCCGCACATCAGGTTCATGTTTTGCACCGCCTGGCCGGAGGCGCCCTTCACCAGGTTGTCGATCGCGGAGACCACGATCACCCTGCCGGTCCTCTGGTCCACGGTGACCCCGATGTCGCAGAAGTTGGAGCCCCTCACGTGCGCGGTCGACGGGAAGCTCCCCTCCGGAAGCACCCTGACGAAGGGTTCGCCATCATAGAACTCCCGGTACAGCGCGACCAGTTCGGCAGCAGTAACCTTCCCCAGCGGGTTGGAATAGATCGTGGAAAGGATGCCGCGATCCATCGGGACCAGGTGCGGCGTGAAGGAGATGGCCAGCTCGCTTCCGGCGAGCAGGGAGAGCTCCTGCTCGATTTCCGGGATGTGACGGTGCGTCCCGCCGACTCCGTAGGCCCGGAATCCCTCGTTCACCTCGCAGTAGAGGTTGTCCACCTTCGCCCCGCGCCCCGCGCCGGAAACGCCGGATTTGGCGTCGACGATGATGGATCCGGGGTCGATCAGCTTCCCGCTCAAAAGAGGCGCCAGGCCGAGGATGACGCTGGTCGGGTAGCAGCCGGGGTTCGCCACCAGCGACGCCTCGCGTATCACGTCGCGGCGCAGTTCGGGAATGCCGTAGACCGCGTCCTGCAGGAGCTCCGGGTTCATGTGCTTCTCGTACCAGCGCCCGTACACCTCCGGATCGCGCAGCCGGTAATCGGCGGAGAGGTCCACGATATTTTTCCCCATCTTGAGGAAGGTGGGCACCACCTCCATGGCTGCCTTGTGCGGCAGGGCGGTGAAGACCACGTCGACCTTCTCGGAGATGCCGACCGGCTCGAGATTTTCCAGCACGATATCGATACGCCCGCGCAGCGTCGGGAAGACCTCGCTGACCGGACGTCCGGCGCTCTGCTCGGATGTGACGCAGGTTACCGCGACCTCGGGGTGGGAGTGAAGTATCCGCAGCAGTTCGACACCGGTGTATCCGCTTGCACCGACGATGGCAACCTTTAACATAAAAACCCCTTTTAGCCTTTCATCTGACCGATCGGTCGAATCCGAGCGACGCTCCCGCCCCAAAACAAACAGCAAAAGAGGGAACCCTTGCGGATTCCCCCTTTGTCATGCCAAAGCAGCAATCGTTCAGCAAGCGGATTAACGCTTGGAGAACTGGAAGCTTGCGCGTGCAGCCTTCTTGCCGTATTTCTTTCTTTCCTTGATGCGCGAGTCGCGGGTGATGAACCCGGCCTTCTTCAGCGTGCCGCGGAGATCCGCGTCGACTGCGAGCAGCGCCTTGGTGATGCCATGCTTGATGGCGCCGGCCTGACCGGAATCGCCGCCGCCCTTGACCGTGCAGAAGATGTCGAACTTGCCGACATTCTCCGTCAGTTCCAGGGGCTGCATGACGACCATCTTGGAGGTTTCCCTGCCGAAGTAGTTCTGGAGCGTCTTGGTATTGACGATGATCTCGCCGGTGCCGGGCTTGATCCAGACGCGCGCGATCGACGATTTTCTCTTGCCTGTTGCGTAGTAGCTTACTGCTGCCATTTTATATCTCCTGATGAACGAATTAAATGTTCAGATTTTTCGGCTGCTGCGCGGCGTGCGGATGTGCGTCGCCTGCGTAGATCTTCAGCTTCTTCAGCATGTGACGGGCCAGCTTGTTCTTGGGAAGCATGCCCTTGACAGCCTTCTTGATCAGATCCTCAGGCTTCTTGTCGATGAGCTTGCCGGCAGAGATCTCACTCAGCCCGCCGACGTAACCGGAGTGCGAGTAGTAGGTCTTGTCCGCCATCTTCTTGCCGGTAAGAGCGATCTTCGCTGCGTTGACGACAACGACGAAGTCCCCAGTGTCGACACTCGGGGTGAAGGTAGGCTTGTTCTTGCCGCGCAGCACATTGGCGATCTGCGTTGCAACACGGCCGAGCACCTTATTATCCACGTCAACCAGATACCAATCCCTGGTCACATCTTCTTTTTTAGCAACTTGCGTCGTCTTCATCGAAACCTCACAACTATCTGGAATTGGCACTTGGACTTACAGAAAGGTGAAAATTTAATCTATTTCCCTTGCCATGTCAAGATAAAAACTCACGGCAAAAGTTCGGGCGCGTAAAAAACCTGCATCAGGCAGAGTCCGTGGGGCGGCGCCGTCATTCCCGAGACCTGGCGGTTCCCCTCCAGGAGCAGGCGCGCCACGTCCTGAGGCGCCCGTCTCCCCTGGCCGACTTCCACCAGGGTGCCGGCAATGACGCGCACCATGTTCTTCAGAAAACCGCTGCCGTTCACGTCGAGGTGGACCCAGGGGCCGTCCTGAACCAGATCCAGCGAGTAGATGCTGCGGACCGTCGTCTTCGCGGCGCAGTTGGAGGCGCGAAAGGCGGCGAAATCGTGCTCCCCAACGAAGAGCGCGCAGGCGGCGCGCATCGCGTCGAGGTCGAGCGCGCCGCCCAGGCGCCAGGCGATGTGGCGCGCCAGGGGGGAGCGGTGTTTGTCCAGCAAGATGGTGTAGCGGTAGTGCTTCGCGCTGGCGTCGGCCCGCGGATTGAAGGCGAGCGGGACCTCGCACGCCTCGCGCACCGCGATGTCGTCCGGCAGCATGGTGTTCAGCCCCTCGCGAAAGGCGCGCAGCGGCAGCGCCTTCTCCGTGTTGAAGCAGGCGACCATGCCGCGCGCGTGCACCCCGGCGTCGGTGCGGCCGGAGGAGCGGAGCTTCGCCGGTGCGCCGAGCATGCGCAGCAGCGCCCCCTCCATGACTTCCTGGATGGTGGTGCCGTTGGGCTGCACCTGCCAGCCGGAGTAGGCGGTGCCGTCGTATTCGATGACCAGTTTGATGTTGCGCATATGACCTTCGAAAAAATTGCGAGCACCCCATCCCCTTGAAGGGGAGGAAGCGTTTCGTAGGGCGGGCTCTCCGAGCCCATCGGCAACGCTATCGGAGCGGTGGGCAGAGGGCTGCCCACCCTCCCCTATTTCAGATATTTCTCGATCAGGATCTCCGCGATCTGCACGGCGTTGGTCGCGGCGCCCTTGCGGATGTTGTCGGCCACCACCCAGAGGTTGAGCCCGTTCTTGACGGAGTCGTCCTCGCGGATCCGGCCGACCAGCACCAGATCTTCTCCCGCCGCGTTGATCGCCATGGGGTAATCACCGTTGGCCGGGTTGTCGGCAAGCTCCACCCCGGGGGCATCCTCCAGCAGTTCGCGCGCCTTGGCGACCGTGAGCTTCCTCTCCGTCTCGATGTTGATGGACTCGGAGTGCCCGTAGAAAACCGGCACCCTGACGCAGGTGGCGGTCGTCTTGATGGCGTCGCCCATGATCTTCGCGGTCTCGTGCACCATCTTCATCTCCTCCTTCGTGTAACCGTTGTCGCAGAAGGAGTCGATCTGCGGCAGACAGTTGAAGGCGATGCGGTGCGGGTAGACCTCCGTCTTGATCGGCCGGCCGTTCAGGAGCTCGCCGGTCTGCACCCGAAGTTCGTCGATCGCCTTGGTTCCGGTGCCGGATACCGCCTGATAGGTGGAAACGACGATCCGCTTGATGCCGGCAAAGTCGTGCAGCGGCTTCAGCGCCACGACCATCTGGATGGTCGAGCAGTTCGGATTGGCGATGATCCCCTTCTTGGTGTAGCCGGCAACCGCCTGCGGGTTCACCTCCGGGACCACCAGCGGCACGTCGCGGTCCATGCGCCAGGCGCTGGAGTTGTCGATGCAGACGGCTCCGGCCTGGGCGGCGGCGGGGCAGAACTCCTCGGAGCGCGCCCCTCCCGCGGAGAAGAGGGCGATGTCGATCCCCTCGAACGAGCCGTGGGTCAGCTCCTCCACCAGCACCGGCTTGCCGTTGAACTCCAGCGCCTGGCCCGCGCTGCGGCCGCTCGCCAGGAACTTGATTGTGCCGACCGGGAAATTGCGCTCTTCCAGGCACTCGATCATCTGGGTTCCGACCGCGCCGGTCGCTCCAACAACGGCTATGTTCCAAAGCTTGCTCATGTTCTGCGTTCTCCTCTTGATACTGCCGTCCGGCCGGGCCCAAAGGCGGACAGGCCAGACAAAAACGGGAGCGCGCCCCCAATGCTGCGCTGGGGGCGCGCTCCGCTTATGCTGCAGGTACAGGTGAATCCGACGGACCGGCCGGACCGGGCCGATCGGAAGTTTGACCGCGATCGCGCCTAGCGCTCCTTCAGGATCTGCAGCATGCGGCGCAGCGGCTCGGCGGCGCCCCAGAGCAGCTGGTCGCCGCAGGTGAAGGCGGAGAGGTACTGCGGCCCCATCTTCATCTTGCGCAGGCGGCCGATCGGCACGGTGAGCGACCCGGAGATCGCCGCAGGGGTCAACTGCGCCAGGGTGTCGGGCTTGTTGTTGGCCACCAGCTTCACCCACTGGTTGTCGTTCTTGATCATCTCCTCGAGGTCGGCGATCGGCACGTCCCTGTTCAGCTTGATGGTGAGCGCCTGGCTGTGGCAACGCATGGCGCCGACGCGCACGCACAGGCCGTCGACGGGGATGGGTGTCGTGGTGCCGAGGATCTTGTTGGTCTCGGCGAACCCTTTCCACTCCTCGCGGCTCTGGCCGTCCTCGACCTCGCGGTCGATGTAGGGGAGCACGCTCCCGGCGAGCGCGAAGCCGAACTCCTTGGTCGGCAGCGCGTCGCTGCGCAGCATCTCGGTGACCTTGCGGTCGATCTCCAGGATCGCCGAGGCTGGCTGCTTCAGCAGGTCGGCAACCGAGTCGTGCAGCACGCCCATCTGGGAGAGGAGCTCGCGCATGTTGGGAGCGCCGGCGCCCGAGGCCGCCTGGTAGGTCATGGAAGAGATCCACTCCACGACTCCCGTGCGGAACAGCCCGCCCAGGGCCATCAGCATGAGGCTCACCGTGCAGTTGCCGCCGATGTAGTCCTTGATGCCATCGGCAAGGGCCTTGTCGATGACGCCGCGGTTGACCGGGTCCAGGATGATGACGGCATCCTTCTCCATGCGCAGCGAACTTGCCGCGTCGATCCAGTACCCCTGCCAGCCGGCCTTGGCCAGCTCCGGGCGGACGGCCTTGGTGTAGTCGCCGCCCTGGCAGGTGATGATCACGTCCAGCTTCTTGAGCTCGGAGAGGTCCGAAGCGTCCTTCAGGGTCCCGGCGTTCATGGGCGCGGGCTGCCCCGCCTGCGAGGTGGTGAAGAATACAGGTTCGATGCCCGCAAAATCGTTCTCTTCCTGCATGCGCTGAAGGAGAACCGAGCCTACCATGCCACGCCAACCGACAAGTCCGACTTTCATAGGTACGTTCCTTTTTCGTAGTGGTTTTTATGCAATCCGCATCGGGGAAGTGAGCGTCAGTCTCAGCCCAGGTTCGCGATGATCGCGTCGCCGATCTCCTTGGTGTTCACCAGCTTCTCGCCCGCCTTTTCCATGTAGATGTCCCGGGTGCGGTACCCCTGGTCCAGCACCTTGGCGACCGCGTTGTTGATGGCGTCGGCCGCCGCGATCATGCCGAAGGAGTAGCGCAGCATCATGCCGGCGGAAAGGATCTGGGCGATCGGGTTGGCGATCCCCTGGCCCGCGATGTCGGGCGCGGAGCCGCCGGAGGGCTCGTACATCCCGAAGGTCCCTTCGGCAAGCGAGGCCGAGGGGAGCATGCCCAAGGATCCGGTCAGCATGGCGGCCTCGTCGGAGAGGATGTCGCCGAACATGTTCTCGCACAGGATGACGTCGAACTGCTTGGGCCATTTTACCAACTGCATGGCCGCGTTGTCCACGTACATGTGGGAGAGCTCCACGTCCGGGTACTCCTTGGCGATGGTCGTCACGATCTCGCGCCAAAGCACCGAGGTGGAGAGCACGTTCGCCTTGTCGATGGAGCAGACCTTCTTGCCGCGCTTCCTGGCCGCCAGGAAGGCGACGTGGGTGATCCGCTCGATTTCCGGCACGCTGTAGCGCATGGTGTCGACACCTACCCGGTCACGCCCGGCGCCGTCGATCCCCTTGGGCTGCGAGAAGTAGATGCCGCCGGTCAGCTCGCGGATCACCAGGATGTCGAAGCCGCCGGCGATCACCTCTTCCTTCAGGGAGGAGGCGGAGGTGAGCGACGGGAAGATGATGGCCGGCCGCAGGTTGGCGTAGAGGCCGAAGATTTTCCTCAAAGGGAGCAGCGCGCCGCGCTCCGGCTGCTCGTCCGGGGGGAGCGTCTCCCACTTCGGCCCGCCGACGGAGCCGAAGAGGATGGCGTCCGAGGCCTTGCATATATTCACGGTGGTTTCGGGAAGCGCGCGCCCCTCGAGGTCGATCCCCGCCCCGCCTACGTTGGCGCGGGTCCGCTCGAACGTCACATCATAGCTCTTCTCTACCGCATCCAGCACCTTGAGCGCCTCTGCCATAACCTCGGGGCCAATGCCGTCGCCCGGCAGTACCGCTACCTTAAAAAGCTTTCCCATTCCCGCAAACCTCCAGTATGTATTGAACAATGGATTCTATTTGCGGGGTAGCATGTTGTCAACATAAAAAGGCCGTCAAACTTAGGTTTAACGGCCCCATACAACGCTGGCACGGTGGCTTCCCCGTCAAGGCGCCTTGATCTCCTCGCTCTTGGCGCGCAGCTTCTTCAGCAGTTCCGGATATCCCTGGTTATTGATGATCCGGTTGAATTGGCCGCGATAATTGGAGACGAGGCTGACACCCTCGATGACCACGTCGTAGACCATCCACTTCCCCCCCTTGGTCATCAGGCGGTAATCCAGGGAATACTCGTCGCCCTTGGGCGCGATGACCTTCGACTTCACCTCCGCATGGTCCCCCTCCACCGACTCCCCCAGGTAGACGATCTTCTCGTTGTGGTACCCCTCGATCTTGCCGGCGTAGGAGTTTTCCAACAGCGTCTCGAAAAGGGAGACCAACTCCTTCCTCTCGTCGGGGGTGCGCTCCTTCCAGTGGGTCGCCAGGGAGCGCTGCGCCATTTCGGCAAAGTCGAAGATGCGGCTGATGGCGTTCTTGAGCATCTGGCGGCGCTGCGACTCTTTCTGCGGTTTTTTCAGCTCGGGATTCGAGACGATCCGCACCACCTCGTCGACCACCCGCTTCACCTCGTCGGTCACCGAGGCGGAGGCCCGCGCCGGAAGGGAGACCGAAAGGGCGCACAACAAAAGGGCTGTCGCAATCAGCGATTTCATGGGAAACCTCCTTTTCTCATGCATCCGGAGACCGAGCGGCTCTGTCCCTGCCAAGCCACCCGGATTGCCTCCGTAATTTGCAGTTTATTTTCATGAAAGTGTGTGCTATATTCTTATCCGCAGGCAAGCAGACCCTCAGTGGTTAACAGCATACCACCCGTTAAAAATTAAGCAACTCACACAACAGGCTGTTATTGCAGGCATATTCTCACTGCTTCGAATCAGGGGAAAGCCGTGCCGGCCTGCAGTGAGAGCCGAAGCAAATCCCGGGCACGCCCTTGACAAGGGTACCGCATTCGATTACTTTTTTTGTTCTCGATCGTGTATCGACAAGCTCAAATGCAATGAGCTGCCAATCCTTATTGACCTTTGTGGTAGTACTCCAGCGAAATTAAATGGAGCATTTTCACACAGGAACGGCCTCAGCAGATACAATGGAGACGAAAGCTCCCATTGATTGCGGCGTTACGATCCGTTTACTGCTTCTTTGCTTATTGCAGCGGCATCTCGAACAGTTGCCACACGACAGCTGCGAATACCTGAAGCGCGACTCCCCCGGCCTGGAGACCCCATGAAATGCGTATGTTCCCCGCTGCGCCTGGTAACGGCGCTTTCCCTGCTCGCCCTCACGGGCTGCGGCACCGCAGGAAAACAACTGATGGGTGACCCCCAGTTTCCCTATCCGCTCAAGTCCGCGTCCGAAATCGGCGACATCGTCCACCTGCCGACCGGAACGCTGGTGAGCCTCGCCCAGATGCAGAACGTCGCCGGCGACGCGCGCGTGGTGTACGTCGGCGAGACTCACGACAACCCCGCCTCGCACCGCCTCGAGTTGCAGGTGCTCCAGGGGATGGAGGAGCGCAACCCCGGAAAGACGGCCCTGGGGATGGAGATGTTCACCCGCGCCCAGCAGCCGGCGCTCGACCGCTGGATCGCGGGCAAACTGGACGAAAAGGCCTTCCTCAAGGAGTCGCGCTGGTTCGACAACTGGAAGATGGACTTCGCCCTGTACCGGGACCTGCTGCTCTTCGCCCGTGACCGGCATATCCCGGTCATCGGCCTGAACGCCGAGAAGAGCCTGGTGCAAGCGGTGACGGCCAAGCCGCTGGAAGAGCTGAGCGCCGAGCAGAAGGCCCAGCTCCCGGAAATGGACCAGAGCGATCCCTACCAGCGCGGCATGGTCGAGGCGATCTTCGCCGGCCACAGCCACGGCAAGATGGTGCTGGACGGTTTCCTGCGCGGCCAGACCCTGTGGGACGAGACCATGGCCGAGTCCGCGGCCCGCTACCTGGCGAGCCCGGAAGGCAAGGACCGGCACCTGCTGGTGGTGGCAGGAGGCAACCACGTAAGTCACGGCTACGGCATACCGCGCCGCGTCTTTCGCCGCGTCCCCACCTCCTACCTGCTCATCGGCGGCAGCGAAATCGAGCTTTCCACCCAAAGGCAGAAGGAGCTGATGGATGTCGAGCTGCCGGACTACCCGATGGTCCCCTTCGACTTCCTGAACTACCTGGCCTACGAGGAACTCCCGAAGGCCGGGGTCCTGCTCGGCGTCGCCTTCGAACCGGCGAAGGATGGCCGCGGCCTGCTGGTCAGCGGCGTCGTGCCCGGCTCCAACGCCGAGCGCGCGGGGGTCAAGCAGGGAGACCTGCTGCTCGTCCTGGATGGCGAGGCCCTGGCGGACAGCTTCGATCTCATCTACGCGATGAAGCAGAAAAAGGTCGGCGACCGGAGCACCCTCCAGGTCGAGCGGCAGGGCCAGCAACTGAACCTGGATGTGGTCTACGAGAAATCAGCGGACCCGCACCAGCACGAAAAGCCCTAGCAGAGCAGCGTGCGGGGCCGGGACTCGCGTCCTGATGCTGGTGCTGCTTGAGTCCAGACACCCGGCAGAAAACATTGGCGATCAAACATGATATGTCTTGCCGGTGACGATGACCGGTGGTATTAGTTGTTGTAAGGAAGCCTTAACTCACGGCCCAGTCCTTTCCCTTGAGCGGCAGGTGGAACCATAGCAACATTGCAATGCATAAGTTTCTGACCATTTCATTACAAGAAGGAGGCTGCGTATGTATTCTATGAGCAATGTCGGGAGAAACACCATAGCCATGGTTCTGGCCGGAGGAAAAGGGGAGCGCCTCAGCCCCCTCACCATCAGAAGGGCGAAGCCAAGCGTCATGTTTGGCGGCAAGTACAAGATCATCGATTTTGTCCTGAGCAATTTGTTCAACTCCGGCATCAAGAAGGTCTACATCCTGACACAATACCGGGCCTACTCCTTGAACAAGCACATCCGTGAGTCATGGGGCAAATGGACCGGCCTTGGCGAGTTCTACGTCGCCATTTCCCCCGAGACCAACAGCGAGAGCGAGGAGTGGTTCAAAGGGACCGCCGATGCGATCCTGCAGTACCTGAGATTCGTGGAGTCCTCCGACGCCGATTACGTGGCGATCTTCGGCGGCGACCACATCTACAAGATGGACATCAGCCAGATGATCGACTACCACCGCAGGAACCGGGCGGACCTCACCCTGGCGGCCCTCGAAGTGCCGGCCGAGGAGGCCAAGCGCTTCGGCGTGTTCTCGGTGGACGACGACTACCGGGTCACCGCGTTCGCGGAAAAGCCTGCCAATCCCCAGACCATTCCCGGCAGGGACACCTGCTTCGCCTCCATGGGGAACTACATCTTCTCCACCAAGAAGCTGATCGAGGTGCTGCAGGAAGGGAAGAAGAAGCACGAGGACCTCGACTTCGGCAAGCACGTGATCCCGATGATGCTGGAAAACCGCGACAAGGTGTTCGCCTACAACTTCAACGACAACCTGATCCCCGGCATGAGAGCGGAAGAGAAGGGGTACTGGAAGGACGTGGGGACCATAGAGTCGTATTACGAGGCCAACATGGACCTGATCCATGTCTCGCCGCAGCTCAACCTGTACAACTACAAGTGGCCCATCCTCACCAACCAGGGGAACCTGCCGCCGGCAAAGACCATCTTCGACGAGGATGAGCGCCGCGGACTGAACATCGACTCCTATGTCTGCGCCGGATGCGTGACGAGCGGCGGGACTGTCAAGAGGTCCATACTGGGCCCGCGCTGCAAGGTGAACAGCTTCAGTCTCGTCGAGGACTCCATCCTCTTCGAGAACGTCACCATCGGCAGAAGCGCCAAGATCAAAAGGGCCATCATCGACAAGAACATCGCGATACCGGACGGCGCCGAGATAGGCTACGACCACGACGAGGACCGGCGCCGCGGGTACCGGGTCACCGAGTCCGGCATCGTCGTGGTCTCCAACGTGGACACCAAGTTTCTCCCGTAACCGCCGTTGCCGCGAGTGAGGGCGAGGGAGTCGGCGGGCCGGCTTTGCCCAGCGAAGGATGCCCCGGCATCAGGGAGCCACATGGAACGGCTTGAGCGCAGCGCCCGGTCGCTGATCGTCGGCGCGCTGGTGCTGTACGCGGCGTGCGCCGCGGCCCCGGCCGACGCTGCGGGTTCCAGGGACCTGCTCTGGCAGATCATCGGCAGCTGCCTCGATCCCGGCGTTGCCAATTACTGCACCACCTGCCGGGCGCCGCGCCTCGAGGCGCCCTGCGCCGCCGGCAGGCGCTGCCAGGAGACCCTGGAAGTCTGGGCCGAGAACGACGCCTTCGTCGCCCTGCGCGACCGCAAGATGTGCGACTGCCCGGACGGTTTCGTGCACGGGCTGGTGCTGCCGCGCGCGCGGGTCACCGGCGTCGAGGACCCGCGCCGCCCGGTCGGCATCTGGGGTTTCGCCTGGGCCGTCGCCTGCGACAGGATCGGCGACGATTGCGCCGCGGCGCTCGTGGTAAACCCGGCCGGGATGCGCGACCAGGACCAGCTCCACGTGCACATCATCCGGCTGCAAAAGGACGCCCGGCGCCGCTTCGGGGCGGTCCCGACGACCACGGTGCAAAAGCTCGACGAAGTCTGGGGCGCCGCCAGCCGGATCGCGACAGCGGCGGGACTCGCCGACTACGGCGTGCTGGTCGCCCGCAACCCCGAGGGAGGCTTCACGGTGCTGGTCGACCGGGTGAGCCCGGAGAAAAGCTACGCAGTTGCTCGCTGCCGGTAAGTAGTCGCGCCGGTCAGGCGTCCCGGCACGCCGGACCCCCGAAAACCCGTTGCAAACCACCCCGACCAGCTCCACCCTATCCGACTCGCCCCAACGGGAGCAGACAACCATGACGACAGAAGCTACCGGTCCGCACCAGTTCGGCATGGGCGCGTGGATCAGCCCTGCCCCGTTCGAGCGGCTGCTCCACATCACCATCGTCCAGGCGAGCGAGGGACAGGCGACCCTGACCATGCCGTTTCTGGTCGACTACGCCCAGGGAGCGGGCCTCATGCATGGCGGCGCGCTGGTGAGCCTCGCCGACACCGCGGTCGTCATGGCCATCAAGAGCCTGCTGCCGGCGGGATCGCATTTCGCGACCATTCGGCTGGAAACCAGGTTCCTGCTGCCGGTGAAAAAGGGGGTGGTGACCGCCCGGGCCCGGGTGGTTTCCAGGGTCGACAGGACCCTGGAGGGAGAGGCGACCCTCTTCGATGACCAGGAAAGGGCCGTGATGGAATTCACCTCGACCTTCAAGATTGCCAGGGATACCCGGATCACCGCGGTCAGCTTCTCCGGGCCTTGAGTAGCCGCGATTGTCCCGGGCCCGGCTGATTCCCCCTCCCCCTCCGGGAGCGGGAATCGCCACCCTGGGCCACCCCGGCCCCGCAGCCTGCCGGCAGCGGCCCGTCGCCCGCCGCGCACCCCGCTCACAGCGGCTCGTCGCCCGCCGCGCAGCTCAGGTTGGCCAGTGCCAGGTTGTAATTGTAGATCGACTGGAAGTAGGCCCAGCGCATCTTGGCGTACTGCTGCAGGGAGTCGAAGATCTCCTTGGCGGGACCGATGCCGAAGTCGAAGTTCGCCAGCGCCGTGACGGCCCACTTCTTGGAGTTCTCGTACCCCCCCCGGGTCGCCTCCATGCTGCTCGCCGCCTCAACCCCCTCGTCATAGAACTTCCTGATCTGCAGCGGGATGTTTTCCTCGGCGTACGACCTGGTGGAGACCAGCCGGTCGTACTGGGCCTGTTCCTGGGAGACTTTCGCCGAGGTGATGCCGAAATCGAGCTTCCACTTGAGGCCGAGCGCCACGCCCCCCCAGACGTGATTGAACTCGTCCGGCACCCAGGGGTTGTCCACCCTGTCGCGCCTGGAGGCGTTGGCTGCCGAAAGGTTCGCCCCGAGGAAGAAGTCCGGGTAGTGGGCCGCACGGGCCGCCGCCACCAGCTCCTCCCGGGCCTTGAGCCCCTCGCTCACCTGCCGGAACTCGGGGCGCCGCACCTTGGCTCGCTCCAGGTACGCGTTCAGCTCCCCGATCGGCTCCCCCACCCGCAAAAGGCGCGCGTCGCCCAATTCCAGCGCCGCCTCGGGCGGGATGCCGATGCGCGCCTTGAGCGCCGACAGCGCCAGAGTCTCGCCCTTCACCGCCTCGGCCTGCAGCTTGGCGACCTCTCCGCTAAAGGAGTCCAGCTTGTAGAGATCGGCCTCCTCCACGTTGCTGGAATCCTGGTCCAGCAGCTTTTTCGCCTTGTCGTGCGCCCGCCTGAGGTCGTCCTGCACCTCGTTCAGCAGCTCCCTGGCGTCGCGTGCCAGCAGGACGCCGTAGTAGTACTCCTTCACCTTCACGGCGATCTCATTGCGCTTCTGGTCCTTGCGCGACTTCTCCACCTCTATGCCGTGCCGGGCGGCAGCCATGGAGTGGGATATCTTGCCGAAGCTGTAAATCGGCTGGACCAGGGTCAGGTCGCCGCGCTCAAACCAGCCGTAGGCGCTGGTGCTGCCGATGGTGTCCGGCGAGCCGACCTGGTTCCCCCGGGCCCGCGGCACCGGGCCGCTGAGCCCCAGCAGGTCGATCTGGGGGAACCGGTACCCCTTGGCCTCGTCCAGCTTCGCCCCGACCAGCTCGATGTCCGCCTGCGCCTCGCCGAGCTCCGGCGCATGGGCCAGGGCGCGCGACACGCACTCCTTGAGGCTCAGCGCCTGTTCCGCGGCAGGCGCCCGCGCCGGCAGCAGCAGGGTGAGGGCGAAAAGCAGCCCGGCCACCCCCCGCCCCAGGGGGCCGCGGACCGCAGTTGCCAGCAAAGCGGAGCATCCGGCCGCCTGCACTCCTCGTGACAACCCTTCCATGTCTCCTCCTTCGCCCGGAGGCCTTGCGCCCCCGGGGCACCGGCTTCAATCCACCTGGCCGTGAATGTACTTGCTCAGCAGGTCCTCCAGGTCGACCGCGGACTCGGTCTCCCTGATGGTGCCGCCCGCGCGGATCTGCGTCTCGGAGCCGCCCGGCCTGAGCAGGATGAACTTGTCCCCGATGATCCCCCTGGTGCGCACCGAAGCGATGACGTCGTCCTGGAGCTTCACCTTCCCGAGCAGCTTGAGTATCACCCGCGCTCTCCCCTGCTGCTTGGCGTCGAGGGAGATGCTCTCCACGCTCCCTACCGCCACCCCTGCGATCTCCACGGAAGCCCCGGGCTTGAGCCCGGAAACCGAATCGAAGACCGCGGCGACCCGGTAGTAATCCCCCCCGAAAAGCTCGACCTTGCCAAGCTTCAGGGAGAGGTAGGAAAGGCAGAGGATGCCGGCCAGGACGAAGACCCCGACCGCCGTATCGAGAGTTAGTTTCTTCATGTAACCTTCCTTGGGATGCGTTGGATGGGCACCCCCTCCCCACCGCCCCGCGAGAGCCTCCGGATGACAGGGGCCGTGCCCCTGGAGCAAGGTCGCGTGGGCGCGGGGCGCCGGCCCGACACCCGGCGCCCCGGCCGGCCTGGCATGCGCTCGGGCGGAGCTCTCCCCGTGCGCCGCTTCAAACCAGCTGGATCGGCCCGTCGAGGCTGCCGTTTATGAACTGCCGCACCACGGGGTCGCTGGAGCGCTGGATCTCCCACGGGGTCCCGGACTCGACGATCCGCCCCCTGTACAGCACGGCGACGCGGTCGGAGATGTCGAAGATCTCCGGTATCTCGTGCGACACCACGACGGCCGTGTAGCCGAATTTTTCGTGGGTGTCCCGGATCATCCGGTGAATCGCGCAGCTGATGACCGGGTCGAGACCGGTGGTCGGCTCGTCGAACAGGATGATCCGGGGATCCATCAGGAGCGCCCGGGCGAGCCCCACCCGCTTCTTCATGCCGCCCGACAGCTCGTCAGGATACTTCGCCTCTATCCCGGTAAGCCCGACGTGGGAGAGCGCCTCGCGCACCCGCTGGGCGATCTCGGGGTCGGAGAGCCTGGTCTTTTCCTGCAGCGGGAAGGCGACGTTCTCGAAGACGGTCAGGGAGTCGAAGAGCGCCGCGTTTTGGAACAGCATGCCGAACTTCTCCCGCACCCGGTTCAACTCCCCCCGCCCCATGGAGGTGATCTCCTCGCCGTCCACCCGCACGGAGCCCGAGTCCGGGCGCAGCAGGCCGATCAGGTGCTTCAAGAGGACGCTCTTCCCCTCCCCCGAGGGGCCGATGATGGCGGTGATCCGGCCGGAAGGGATCTCCAGGTTCAGCCGGTCCAGCACCAGCTGGCTGCCAAACGATTTGCTCAGCCCCTTTACCACGATCATGGCGGCCTCACAACAGCACCGAGGTGATGAAGTAGTCCCAGATCAGGACCAGCACGCTGGAGAGCACCACCGCCGAGGTGGTCGCCTGGGACACCCCTTCCGCCCCGTGCTCCGCGTAGTACCCCTTGTAGCAGCAGACCCAGGCGATGATCACCCCGAAGGAGAGCGACTTGATGATCCCGGAGTAGACGTCCTTCCACTCCACGCTCTTCTCCATCTCGCCGAAGTACGCCCCCGGATTGACCCCCAGCAGCTTCACCCCGATCAGGTAGCCGCCCCAGATCCCCACCACGTCGAAGATGGCGCACAAAAGCGGCAGCGCCAGGACCGAGGCGACCAGCTTCGGCGCGACCAGGTACTTGAAAGGCTCGAGCGCCATGGTCTCCAGCGCGTCGATCTGCTCCGTGATGCGCATGATCCCGATCTCCGCCGTGATGGCGCTGCCGGCGCGCCCGGTCACCATCAGCGCGGAGAGGACCGGGCCCAGCTCCCGAATCAGGGAGAGCGCGACCGCGGTGCCGAGCAGCCCTTCCGAGCCGAACTTGGCCAGCGTGTAGTACCCCTGCAGCCCCAGCACCATGCCGGTGAAGGCGGCGGTCAGCAGGATCACGAAGCACGACCGGGCACCGATGAAACTGAGCTGCTTCAGGATGTGGCGCGGGTGCCCCGGCCTCCTCAGGCAGGTATAGGCCGCGTAGAGGATGAAGGTAAGCATCCTCCCCATGGAGGCCAGCAGGCTGAGGGTGCCGGCGCCGAGTCTTTGCACGGGATTTATCATCTTCTCCACCTGCGGATCATTGGATCCATGTAATAGATTGTAGATTGGCGCCGGCGATTGTAAAGCGGTGCGTCGAAGGGAAAGGCATTCGGACAGCGGGTGGCGGGATTCGGAAGGATTTGCGGACGGGCGCTGCCACCTCCGCAAAGCGGAGACGGAGAGTTGTTACTATCGCGCCCGCCCGCCTTGGCACGACGCCGAAGGGTGACTGTCACGACACGCACCGGCATTATGACAGTCGAAGGGAGAGGCGGCTTTCAATTAGCAGCAGCGCGCCCAGTGACTCAATGCGGCTTAGGTGCCCCAGAGCTCCTTGAGCCGGCCCCGGCGCCCGCACCCCTCGTAGTACTGCTTGTAGTTGAGCGGGTTCTTGCGGTAGTACTGATGATGGTATTGCTCGGCGGGATAGAACCGGGTGGCGGGGCGGAGCTCCGTGACGACGGGGTGGTCGAACGGCTTCGACTCCTCCAGCAGCCGTTTCGACTCTTCTGCGGCGCTTCTTTGCTCCTCGTCCAGGTAGAAGATGGCGCTTTGGTACTGGCTGCCGAAGTCGCAGAACTGGCGGTGCCTGGTGGTCGGGTCGATGTTGCGCCAGAAGACCGCCAAAAGCTCCCGGTAGCTGATCCGGGCGGGATCGAAGCTCAGGCGCACCGCTTCGAGATGCCCGCTCTCTCCCGCGCAGACCTCCTGGTAGCCGGGGTCCCTGGTCCGGCCGCCGGTGTAGCCGGGGATGACGGCAAGGACCCCCGGCAGCGCGTCGAAGACCGGCTCCATGCACCAGAAGCAGCCGCCGGCGAAGATCGCCGTCTCAGTTTTGAGCTCCGGACCTGGTTCCATAACTCCTCCAACAAAAACCTCCCTCCCCCCTTGCGGGTGGAGGGGCGGGGTGAGGGGGGAGGCGCGCCGGCGGCTCCAGCCTCCCCCCGCCCGCAGAGGGACGCGGCATGGCGCTAGCCGGTCACCGCGACCACCTCTTCGTAGGTGGTGATCCCCTGCAGCATCTTCTTGATCGCGACCTCCCTCAGGGTGACCATGCCGTCGCGTCTGGCAACCGCCCGCAGCTGGCCCAGATCGAGCCGCTCCGTGACGACCTCCTTCACCCCCTCGTTCACCTCCAGGACCTCCATGATCCCGGTCCGCCCCCGGTAGCCGGTCCCCCGGCACTCGCCGCACCCGGCGCCGTAGCTGACCCGCCCGGCCTTGGCAAGCCCCAGGTACTCGAGTTCGTCCCCCGAAAGGTCGCGCTCCCTCTTGCAGCCGGGGCAGATCTTGCGCAACAGCCGCTGCGCGATGATGCCGATCACGGTCGAGGTGATCAGGAAGGGGGGCACCCCCAGGTCCAAAAGCCTGGTCACCGAGGAGGGGGCGTCGTTGGTGTGCAGGGTCGAGAGCACCAGATGCCCGGTGAGCGCCGCCTGCACCGCGTTCTCTGCGGTCTCCCGGTCCCGGATCTCGCCGATCATGATGATGTCCGGGTCCTGGCGCAGGATGTTCCGGAGCACCTTGTCGAAGGTGACGCCGATGGCGCTCTGCACCCCGACCTGGTTGAACTCCTCCATCACCATCTCGATCGGGTCCTCGACGGTGACGATGTTCACCTCCGGGGAGGAGAGGGCGCGCAGCGAGGAGTAGAGCGTCGTGGTCTTGCCGCTGCCGGTCGGCCCGGTGACCAGGATGATCCCGTTGGGCCTGCGTATGAAGGAGTTGTAGAGCTGGTACTCGCGCGGGTAGAAGCCGATCTGGTCCAGGTCCTGCATCAGCACGTCGGGGTCGAAGATCCTGATCACCACCTTCTCCCCGAAGGCGACCGGCAGGGTCGAGACGCGCAGCTCGATCTCCTTGCCGCCGTGGCTGGTCTTGATCCTGCCGTCCTGCGGGCGCCTCTTCTCGGCCAGGTCCATGCGGGAGAGCATCTTGATCCGGGAGACGATCGGGGGGTGCAGCTGCCTCGGCACCGCGTGCACGTTGTGCAGCACCCCGTCCACCCGCAGCCGCACCAGCGAGGTCTCGCGCTTGGGCTCGATGTGGATGTCGCTCGCCCGCTGGTCGAAGGCGTACTGCAGCAGGAACTCCACGGCCGAGATGATGTTGCGGTCGGTCCCCTCGATCTCGTGGCCGAGCTTCAGGCGGACGAACTGCTCCAGGTTCCCCAGGTCGACCGCGTTCCCCACCTCGTGCTCGGCCGCCTGCACGGAGGCGCGGAAGCCGAAGAACTCCCTGAGGATCTTCAGGATGTCGTTTCTGGAGGCGAGCACCCGGCGAAACTCCATGCGCTTGACGCTCTTCAGCTCCTCGATCACCTCGTCGTTGAAGGGGTCGGCGACGGCGAGGGTCACCACCCCTTCCGCGAAGCCGACCGGCACGATCAGGTGCTTGAGCGCGAAGGGGCGCGAGATGTGCGCGGTCACCAGGTCCAGGTCGAGCTTCATCGGGTTGATCTTCAGGTAGGGCATCCCGACCGCCCCCGCCAGCAGCTCCGTGATGGCGTCTTCGGTCAATAGCTTCCCGGAGGAGCCCGGGATCTCCAGGTTGAGCGAGGCGATCACCTCCGCGGGGGAGGCCTTCTCCGGGGCCTGCTGCAGGCGCCTCGAGTAGCCCGCCTGCTGGGCGCCCTGCAGGCGCGCGGCTTGGGCCTCGCCCTGGGCGACCAGCAGCTGCAGCTGCGCCGCGTCGATCAGCCCCCGCTGCAACAGTATCTGGGCCACGTTCTGTATGGTGACGCTCTTTTTCTTGGTCATCGCGGCTCCCGCTCCTCCCTGGGCACTCATCCGGAGTATCAGCGAGAACCCTTGTAATGTCAAGGGGCTCCGACGTTGACTTTGCCGCGTGGCAAGGATATCATTAAGTCTGGCAGTGTAATGTCGTTCATCAATTCACCCTAAGGAGGTGCCACCATGTTGGAACTCTTGGAAAAGGCAGCACTCACCGCCCTCGGCGCCGCGTCGCTCACCCAGAAGAAGGGTGAGGAGATGGTGCAGGAGCTCAAGGCGCGCTACAAGATGAGCGAGGAGGAAGGGAGGGCGTTTTTGGACCGGATCCAGGACCTGGCGCGGGCCGGGCGCGAGCGCACCACCGAGATGGCTGAGAGCGAGGTGAAGCGCGTCATGGAGCGGGTCGGCATGGTGCCGCGCGAGGAGTTCGACCGGCTGGAGCGTCGCGTCAGGGCTCTCGAGGCACTCCAGGTGGAGGACGAGGAGCCGGGGACTGAATGCTGAGGATCATGCAGCTCAACCGCAACGTCCGGAGCATCCGGCGCTACCGCCAGATCATCACGGTACTTGCGGGGTACGGCCTGGGGCACCTGCTGGAGGTCCTGAACCTGTCGCAGGTCGTGGCGCTCTCCCGCCGCATGCTGCGCAGGGACGGCGGGAAGGCGTCCCACCTCTCCCCGCCGGAGCGGCTGAGGCTCGCCATGGAGGAGCTGGGCCCCACCTTCATCAAGCTGGGGCAGCTCCTCTCCACCCGCGCCGACATCATCCCCGCCCCCTTCGTCCAGGAGTTCGCCCGCCTGCAGGACTCCGTCCCCTCCATACCGTTCCACGAGATCCGGGCCCAGATCGAGCGGGCGCTCGGCTGCTCCGTCGAGGAGCGCTTCGGGTCCCTGGAGCCGGAGGCGATCGCCGCGGCCTCCATCGCGCAGGTGCACCGGGCGCGCCTGGCCAGCGGCGAGGAGGTCGTGGTGAAGGTGCGCCGCCCCGGGGTGACCGAGGGGGTGGAGACCGACATCGACATCCTGATGGACCTGGCCTACCTGCTGGAGCGCCACCTGCCGGGGAGCGACATCTACGACCCGGTCGGCGTGGTGCGCGAGTTCGCCTACACCATCCGGCGCGAGATGGACCTCTCCCGGGAGGGGCACGCCATCGAGAAGATCCGGGACAACTTCGCCGGGGACCCCACCCTGCACTTCCCGCGGGTCTACTGGGAGGCGACCGCCAAGGCGGTGCTCACCATAGAGTACATGCGCGGCATCAAGGTGAACGACCTGGCGGCGCTCGACGCGGCGGGGCTGGACCGGCGCGAGATCGCCCGGCGCGGCGCCAGCGCCTTCCTGAGGATGGTGCTGGACCACGGCTTCTTCCACGGCGACCCGCACCCCGGCAACGTCCTCATCATGCCGGGCAACGTCATCGGCCTGCTCGACTTCGGCATGGTGGGCCGGCTCGACCCCGGCCTGAAGCGCTACCTCACCGACGTGCTCAGCTGCGTCATCAGGCGGGACGTGGACGGGCTGATCCACACCATCGTCGGCGCCGGGGAGATGAACGAGACCCTGAACCTGCGCTCCCTGAAAAAGGGGCTCGCCGACTTCATCGACGGCTACCTGGAGCTACCGCTCAAGGAGATCGAGGTGGGGCGCATGCTGCTGGAGTTCATCGACCTGATCTCCACCTACCGGATCAAGATGCACCCGGACCTGACCATGCTGGTGAAGGTGCTGGTGATCGTGGAGGGGATGGGGCGCGAGCTCGACCCGGGGTTCGACATGGTCGGGCACCTGCGCCCCTTCCTGGAGGACGCGCTGCGCGAGAAGCACTCCCCGGGGCGGGTGCTGAAGGAGACGGCGGAGGCCCTGGACGCCTACCTGGGGCTCGCCCGCGACCTGCCGCGCGAGATCCGGGAAGTGCTGAACAAGATCAACCGCAACAAGTTCCGCATCGACCTGGAGCACCGGGGACTGGACCGCTTCAGCCGGGAGATGGACCGCTCCGCCAACCGTCTCTCGCTCTCCCTGATCATCGCCGCGCTCCTGATCGGCTCCTCCATCGCCATGCAGACCGACCGCGGCCCGCTCTTGCTCGGGCTTCCCGCCTTCGCCTTCTTCGGCTACCTCTGCGCCGGGGTCATCGGGTTCTGGTGGATGGTCGCCATCATCCGCTCCGGCCGGCTCTAGGGGCCGCGCCCGGCGCGCGGGCGGCGCGGGCCCGATGCCGGGGTGTCCGGTGGCCCGGCACGCCGCCCCCTTTCTGTTGCAAAAACGCCACACACCCCGTTGCTTTTACACCACACGCCCCCCGGCGCGGCACGGCCGCCCCCCTGCCCCGCGCCGCCCGTGCCGCGTAAGGTCCCGGCGCGGCGCGCTTTTCTACGGCGACCGCCCGGCCGCCCTTTTGGCCCGCTCCTTGCTTGATAGTCCGCATACTGATTAAATTGGGCAGGGAGCACGCCATGATATTGCAACAGACCTTGGGGAACAAAGCAGCATTCAGCGGCATCGGCCTGCACACGGGGAAGCTGATCACACTGACGCTGAGGCCCGCCGAGCCGGGGACCGGCATCGTGTTTCACCGCGTCGACCTCTCCCCCGCCGTCTCCATCGAGGCGCGCGCCGCCAACGTGACCAACACCCGGCTCTCCACCACCATCGGCCACGGCGAGGGGAGCGTCTCCACCATCGAGCACCTGATGGCCGCCCTCTACGGCTGCGGCATCGACAACGCCCATGTCGACATCAACGGCCCGGAAGTCCCGATCATGGACGGCTCCGCGGCGAGCTTCGTGGCAGGGATCGTCCGTGCCGGCACCAAGACCAGCGGCAAGGCGCGCAAGTACCTGGTGGTCAAGAAGCCGGTCAGCGTCGTCGAGGGGGACAAGAAGATCTCCATCATCCCGTCGCGCCACTACAAGATATCCTTCGACATGCAGTTCGCGCATCAGGCGGTCAGGAGCCAGACCAGGTCGCTGACCTTCACCCCGCAGGCTTTCGCCGGCGAGATCGCCTCGGCGCGCACCTTCGGCTTCCTGGCCGAGGTGGAGATGCTCAAGTCCCACGGCCTGGCCCTGGGGGGCTCGTTGGAAAACGCGGTCGTGATCGGCGACGAGGGGGTGCTGAACGAGGAGGGGCTCAGGTACCCGGACGAGTTCGTGCGCCACAAGATCCTCGACTCCGTGGGCGACCTGGCCCTCGCCGGGCACCGCCTGATCGGGCACGTCAAGGCGACCAAGTCCGGCCACGACCTGAACCACAAGCTGGTGACGGAGCTCTTGAAGCGCCCCGACTGCTTCGCCCTGGTCGAGTTCACCCCGCAGGCGACCAACGTCCCTTTCAACCTCGCCCTCCCCGAGTTCTCCTGGCTGGAGGCTTAGAGGCAGGGGAGGGTCAAGGCGAACGGTTAAGGACGCCCCTCGAAAACCGCTTCCTCAAGAGCAGCCCCGCAGCAAGGGGCTGCTTTTCTATTTCCCGGCAGGCAACCCACTTGAATTTCAGTATCCTTTCCTATAGAGTGGCCCCATGCTAACCAGACCAGACAAGGGCGCGCCCGGCCCCGACAGAGCGGGCTCCGGCCTGCCCCCCGCCGAGCTCAGGAAGCGAAAGCGCGAGGCGGTCATCGTCTGCCTGTCGCTTCTGGCCATACTGCTGCTGACCTCCGCCGAGATCCACCTGTCGCGCCTGAACTCCGAGGTGCCGATGGGGAGCAACATCACCATCTTCGGCATCATCAACGTCATCATCCTGCTCATCATCCTGCTGGTCTACCTGGTGTTCCGCAACATCGCCAAGCTCCTCCTGGAGCGGCGCAAGAACGTCCCCGGCTCCAAGCTGCGCACCAAGCTGGTGCTCGCCTTCGTGACGCTCTCGCTGGTCCCCACCATGCTGCTCTTCTTCGTCTCGGCCGGCTTCATCACCAACAGCATCCAGAACTGGTTCAACAAGCAGGTGGAGAGCTCCCTGAACGAGTCGATGGAGGTGGCGCAGACCTACTACAAGAGCTCCGCCGCCAACGCCCTGTACTACGGCCAGCAGATCTCCGACGCCATCAAGGAGCGCAAGCTGCTGAACGAGGAGAACCTCCCCGCCCTGAAGGCCCTGGTGCGCCAGAAGCAGAAGGAGTACAACCTGGGGGTCGTGGAGGTGTTCTCCTCCCAGCGCGAGGAGCTGATCCGCGCGGCCAACCCGAAGCTGCCGGCGGGCGAGTTCACCAACCCTTCCTCCGAGGACATCAACGTCGGGCTCGCCGGCCAGGAGCTGACCCGGGTGAACGCCACCGGGAAGGCGGACCTGATCCGGGGGATCGTGCCGGTGCGCTCCAACTGGAACGAGAAGGACGTGGTCGGGGTCATCGTGGTGAACTACTACGTCCCCTACTCCATGGTCGCCAAGATGCGCGAGATCTCCGCCTCCTACCACGAGTTCCGGCAGCTGAAGATCATGAAGAACCCGATCACCACCGGCTACATCCTGACCCTGTTCCTGATCACCATGGTGATCGTCTTCCTGGCGGTCTGGTTCGGCGTCTACCTGGCCAGAAGCCTCACCATCCCGATCCAGGAGCTCGCCGAGGCGACCCGGCAGGTGGCGGAGGGGAACCTGGACGTGCACCTGGGGGAGACCGGCCACGACGAGATCGGCATGCTGATCGCCTCCTTCAACCGGATGACCCAGGACCTGCGCGAGAACCAGCTGGCGCTGCAGATGACCAACGCCGAGCTCAAGAAGAGCAACCTGGAGCTGGAGCAGCGCCGCCGCTACATGGAGGCGGTGCTCGCCAACGTCACCGCCGGGATCATCTCGGTCGACAAGGACGGCCTGCTCACCACGGTGAACAAGTCGGCCGAGAAGCTCCTGCTCATCAACCTGGACAAGGTCTCCGGGCACAACTTCCGCGAGGTGCTGCGCCCCGAGCACCTGGACATCGTCAAAGGCTTGCTGCGCGACATGGTGCTCTCCAAGCAGGACTCCATCACCCGGCAGGTGACCATCCCGATGCGGGAGGGGGAACTCACCCTGCTCACCAACCTGACCGTCCTCAAGGACGAGAACGACCTCTTCATGGGGATGGTGGTGGTGCTGGACGACCTGACCTCCCTGATCAAGGCGCAGCGCATGGCGGCCTGGCGCGAGGTGGCCCGCAGGATCGCGCACGAGATCAAGAATCCGCTCACCCCGATCCAGCTCTCGGCCCAGCGCCTGCGCAAGCGCTACCTATCCCGCTTCGAGGGTGAGGAGAAGGTGTTCGACGACTGCACCGCCATGATCATCAAGAGCGTGGACGAGTTGAAGGGGCTGGTGGACGAGTTCTCCAACTTCGCCCGGATGCCCGCCGCGGTCCCCTCCCCAAACGACCTGAACGCGATCCTCAGGGAGGCGCTCACCCTGTACCAGGAGGCGCACCGCTCCATCCAGTTCACCCTGAAGACCGACGGTGCGATGCCCGCCATCCTCCTGGACCGGGACCAGATCAAGCGGGTGCTCATCAACCTGCTGGACAACGCGGTCGCCGCCGTCGAGGGGGAGCGGGAGCGGGAGATCGAGCTTGCCAGCGCCTTCGACCACGAGCTGAAGATGGCCACCTTCTCCGTTTCCGACACCGGCCACGGCATCGCGCCGGAGGACCGCCCCCGGCTGTTCGAGCCCTACTTCTCCCGGAAGAAGAGCGGCACCGGCCTGGGTCTCGCCATCGTGAACACCATCATCACCGACCACCACGGCTTCATCAGGGCGAAGGAGAACTTCCCCAAGGGGAGCCGGTTCATCATCGAACTCCCCGCGGACGCGGCCGCATGACGCCCCTGCCGCGGCATCGGACCGCCCCATGAGAATACGAACCTACCGATCCTGGCTCCTGCCCCTGCTGGCGACCGTCGTCTCGCTGGTGGTGATCGGCGGCAGCCTCCTGCTGCGCTTCCTCGACCTCGACACCTACAAGGCAGAGATCGTAGCGCAGGTGCGCGACACCCTGAAAAGGGACCTGCGCTACGAGACCGGAGACTTCTCCTTCCGCTACGGGCTCGCCTTCAACTTCAGCGGGGTCACCATCAAGGAGAAAAACGGCACCGACGACTTCGTCAAGGCGGACAGCCTCACCATCAAGATCGCCCTGATCCCGCTGCTGCGCAGGGAGCTCGTGCTGACCCGCATGCGGCTGGAGCGTCCGGTGCTGCGGCTCTCCCGCGACAGGGACGGGGTGTTCAACATAAGCGATCTGCTGCAGGCGACCCCCGGGGGGGCGCCGCCGGCGATCAGGGGGGTGGAGCTCAGAAACGCCAGCATCCGCTTCAGCGACGCCGCGCTCGGCGAGACCCCGCTGGTCACGGAGCTTTCCGAGACGGAATTCTACCTAAGCCAGCTCACCCGCGGCAAGGAGTGCGACTTCAAGCTGGCAGGCCAGCTCGTCTCCGGCTCCCGGAAGGTCCCCGTCTTCCTGGGCGGCACGGCGCGGCTCGCCGCCAAGGGCGAGCCGCTCTCCGCGACGCAGCTCTCCGGCCGGCTGCGCTTGGGCCTGCTCGACGCGGGGCGCTTCTGGCCCTATTACGGGCGCTACCTACCCTTCAAGAGCCTGGCCGGCGACCTGGAGCTCGACACGACCTTCAAGGGAAGCCTCTCCGCCTTCAAGATGAAGGGGGAGCTGCAGCTCCAGAGGCTGCGCCTGGACTACCCGCAGGTGTTCCACGCGCTCTTGGCCCCGAAGTCCCTCAAGTGCGGCTACCAGCTGGAGCTCTCCGACCGGGACCTCGATGTGAGCTCGGTCAAGCTGAACCTGGACGGGCTCGCCGTGCAGGGGAGCTGCCGGCTCTCCGGCATCTACGGCAAGGACCTGCGCATCACCGCCCGGGCCTCCAGCAACCGCTTCAACCTGCGCGACTTCCGCCAGTTCATCCCCTACGGCATCATCGTCAAGGAGACCGCAGACTTCATCGAGCAGAAGATCGCCGGGGGGAGCTACCGCCTGGACGAGGGGAGGCTGGACGGCAGGGTGAGCCAGATACTCCACATGGAGCTGGGCGACAACGCCAGGATCCTCTTCGTGCGCGCCCACGTCGAGGAGGGGATCGTCAACTACGGCTCGGGGATCCCGCCCTTCAGCGGCATCAGGGGGGAGCTGGAGCTGGCCGGCAAGGACTTCAACCTGAAGGGGATGAGCGGCCGGTTCGGCGCATCCCCTTTCACCCTGGACGGCAGCATCGCCGACTTTCCGCTCGAGCGGCCGACCCGCTACCTGTTCAGCATGAACCTGCAGCCGCGGCAGGGCGAGCTCGCCTGGTTCCTGGGGCGCGGCCGCGGCGACAAGGCCACCCTCTCCGAAGGGTCCACCCTGAAGCTCTCCGGGGAGGGGACCTCGGCACTCTACAACCTCTCCGGCGACTGGGACCTGGGAGGAGCGGCCTACTCCCTGCCCGACCTGGTGGCCAAGCCCTCGGGACGCGGCAACACGCTCTCCTTCCGCGGCAGTTTCGACAAGGAGCAGTTCAGGCTCGCCACTTCGCGCTTCACCCTGGCGCCGCTGGTGCTCTCCGCCAGCGCCGTCAGCCGCTACCGGGGCGACCTCAGCCTCGAGCTGAGAACGAACCAGTTCTCTGCCGCCGAGATCGCCCCGCTTTCCCCCCCGGTCCGGAAATACCAGCCGGCGGGGAGGCTGCAGGCGACGCTGCAGGCCAAGGGGGCCGGGCTGGACTCCCTTTCCTGGGCCGGGGACATCACCCTCGCCGGCTTCTCCTTCAAGCCCGGCGACAAGATCAAGGCGGTCAGCGGCGCGAACGGGACCCTGCGCTTCAACGGCGACACTCTGGAGAGCTCGCAGCTTTCGGTCAAGCTCGGGAGCTCCAGCATCTCCGGCCGGGGGACCCTGAGCGGCTTCAAGTCCCCCACCCTGCTGCTTTCCTTCTCCTCGCCGCTGCTCGACCTGGCCGACCTGGGGTTTGGCACCGGGAAGCTGCCGCTTCGTGCGGAGCGGGTGCAGGGGACCCTCTCGCTGAAAAACGACAACCTGCAGATCGCCGCGCTCTCCGGGCAGCTGGGCAAGACGGTGCTGCAGCTCAAGGGGAGCGTCCAGGACCTCAACGACCCGCACATCGACATCGCGGTCAGTTCGCCGCACCTGGAACTGGAGGACCTCACCCCGCTCTTCGGCTCGCAGCAGGGGGCGGGGGGGTCCCGCTTCAGCCTGAAGGCGCACCTGAACGCCGCGGAGGGAAAGGCCCGTGAGATTCCCTTCCAGCACCTCAAGTGCGTGGTCATGCTGGAGGAGAAGATCCTCTACCTGCAGCCCCTGGAGTGCTCCACCCTGGACGGCGAGGTCTCGGGCAAGGTCCGGATCGACTTCGGCGCTGCGGCCCCGCGCTACCAGGTGAACTGCAACCTGCAGCGGCTCTCCGCCGACAAGCTGCTGCACGCGCTCGGGGTGCAGAAGCAGGAGGTGATCGGCACCCTTTCGCTGCAGGGCGACCTCTCGGCCAAGGGGGAGAGCGCGGAGCAACTGAAGCAGAGCGCCCTGGGCGCGCTGAAGCTCAAGGTCGAACACGGCAACATCAGGAAGTTCTCCACCCTGTCCAAGGTCTTCTCCATACTGAACGTCTCGCAGCTCCTCAGGTTCCAGCTGCCGGACATGGTCTCCGGGGGGATGCCGTTCAACAAGATCACCGGAGACTTCGCGGTCCGGGACGGCAGCGCCTCGACCCAGAACCTGCTGCTCGACAGCAACGCCATCAACATCTCGGCCGTCGGCAAGTTCGACCTGGTGCGCAACGAGCTCGACCTCACCCTGGGGGTGCAGCCGCTGCAGACGGTCGACAAGGTGGTGAGCCACATCCCGATCGTGGGATGGATCCTGACCGGCAAGGACCGCTCGCTCATCACCACCTACTTCGAGGCGAAGGGGCCGATCGAGAACCCGCGGGTGACCGCGGTGCCGGTCAAGTCCCTGACCAAGGGGGTGCTGAACATCTTCAAGCGTGTCTTCGAGCTGCCAGCGCGGCTGTTCACCGACACCGGCGAGGTCATCATCGGCAAGTAGCCGCACAGGCAAAGGTATACGCGACTTTTTTTATTGTACAGCGTGCGGAAGTTGTGCTATTTTGTGGTCGGTTAAAGCTTAAATTTATCCAACTCGGAGGAAACAGTGAAGAAGACTTTAGTAGTCATGTTGGCAATTGTTGCTGTGGCAGCTGCCGGCTGCAAGAAAAAGGAAGAAGCGCCCAAGGCAATGGCACCCGAGGCGGCACCCGCAGGGCAGATGCCCGCGATGGCTCCCGGTGCTGATCCCCACGCTGGCCTGAAGCCGCAGGAAATCAAAGCCGGCGCAGGACACAAAGGCAAAGTCACCGAAACGATGGACTCCGGCGGCTACACCTACGTGCAGGTCGACGAGAACGGTCAGAAACTGTGGGTTGCCGTCATGGCTACCAAGGTGAAAGTCGGCGACACCGTCGAGTTCCCCGATTCACCGCCGATGATCAATTTCTCGAGCAAGACCCTCAAGCGTACCTTTGAGAAAATCATCTTCGCACCGGGCCTCGCAGTCAACAAATAAGTCCAGGCGACGAATCAGCAGAAAAGAAGGGCACGGCCGGAAACGGCCGTGCCCTCTTTTTTTGATCTTCGGCGTCCCGCGCCCCTCCTACCGGCGGTCGGCGGTCAGCGTACCCCGGCGCCGGCCGCAGCCAGCCCTTCCAGCGCCGTGCAGTCGCCCGGGGCGAATTCCAGCGCCTGCCGGAAAAAGCGCGCCGCCTCGCCCCCCCTTCCCGTTTCCAGGGCGAGCTCTCCCAGCGCGAGGAGCGCGGGAAGGTGGCGGGGGACCAGCTCCAGGGCTGCAAGATAGGCGGCCCGCGCCGCGGGGAACCGGCCCAGCCGGCCCTGCAGCCCCGCCAGCAGCAGGTGGCCCCAGGGGTTTTCCGGTTCGCGGCCGACCATGCCGCGATAGAGCGCCTGGGCGCCCTCCCAGTCCCCTGCCTCCTCCAGCGCCTCGGCGCAGAGCATTTCGGTCACGAAGGAGTAGCCCACCAGGTCGCGCTGCCGGGCGAAGTCGCCCCTGCCGAAACGCGCCTTGCCGGCCGCCTTCCCCAGGGCCTTCAGCATGGCGCGCCGGGAGCGCTCCACGAAGGGGTCCTGGCGCACCAGGAACCCTTCGCCCCCCGGCGCGTCGAACAGACCGGCAGGCACCGTCCCGCTGCGCACGGCCCGCGCGAAAAGCTGGGTGCCCGGGTAGTAGACCAGCGGTGAAACCTGGCCGTCCTGGGGACGGATCTGGCCGATGAGCCGCAGCGTCTCCTGCAGGTCCCCCTCCCCCTCCCCCGGCACCCCGGTGATGAGGTAGACCGAGAGGTTGATGCCGACGCGGCGCACCGCGGCCGAGGCGAGCTCGACGTCGGCCGGGGTGATCCGCTTGCCGAGCGCCTTCAGCACCGCCGGGGACCCCGACTCCACACCGAACTGGATGCACTCGCAGCCGGCCCGCTTCATGGCGCCCAGCATCTCCTCGTCCACGGCGGTGACGCGGGACTGGCAGTTCCAGAGGATGCCGAGCTTGGCCTCCTCCAGTAGCCGGCAGATCTCCAGCACCCGGTCCCGGTCCGCCGTGAAGGTGTCGTCCCGGAAGGAGAAGTAGATCAGGCCGAAGCGCTCGCGCAACATGCGGAGCTCTGCGACGACGGAACCGGGCGAGCGGAAGCGGACCCCCCTGCCCCAGAAAAGGGGCGAGGAGCAGAAGAGGCAGCTGGCCGGGCACCCCCGCGAGGTGATGACGAACTCCAACTGGCGCCGGTAATCGACGCCGAGGCTCGCCCCGGTCCGGGTGCCGGGGACCGGCAGGGCGTCCAGGTCGTGGATCGGCGCGCGCGCGGCGCTGCGCCGCGCCACGTTCCCCTCGCGGTAGGCGAGCCCCGCCACCCCGGCGAGGCCGCTGCCAGCCGCCAGGGCCTCCAGCAGCTCCTTGAGCGTCTCCTCCCCCTCGCCGAGCACGACCGCGTCGACTTCGGGGTGGGCTGCCAGGATGTCGAGGCAGGCGTGGGTGGCGTGGGGCCCTCCCAGCAGCACCTGGCAGCCGGGGTCCAGCTCCTTGGCGAGCAGCGCGAGCCTCAGGGAATCGACCCGGTTGTGGGTGAACTGCGAGATCCCGACGACGGCGGGGCGCAGCTCCTCCAGGGCCCGGCGCACCCGGTCCCAGCCAAAGCCGGAGAAGTTCGCCAGGGTCACCTGATGCCCGAGGTCGCGCAGCAGCGCGTCCAGGCTGAGGAGCCCCACCGGCACCAGCGAGGTGAACGGGTCGTCGGCCCCCTCCGGGTGTGACTTGTATGCCAAAAGTACGTTCATCTGGTCTCACTTTCCCGCGAGGGGACTTCCATTACATCATTGGTGAAGCTTTCACCGCGGGTAGGATGCTCTCCTGCCCCCCCTAGGGAATAGGGGGGAAGCTGAAGGTACCTGAAGCAGGGGGTTGCCTTTCGCCGGCGCAGAGACCCTCCTGTCCCGCTACGCGAGCCTTCCCCCCTACTGCGCAGGGGGGATAAAATGCAGGCCCATCATACCCCAGGAAACCGTTTCACGATAAAAAAAATCCGGCCAGGGGCCGGATTCGTTAAGGTGTCGCATATGTCGTCCAGGCGCTAGTTGCTGCTGGACAGCCCCAGGGCGTCGTTTTGCATGGTGTCGTCCGGGTTCTCTTCCTCGACGCCCAGGATCAGGTCGTCAAGCTTGAAGACATCCGGGTTGACCTGGGTGATCCGCTTGGCGCCCAGAAAGCGCGAGCGGTAGTAGGAGGTGTTCATCGGGGAGATCACCACCTGACGGTCCCGGGAAGAGGCGTGGATCATCTTGTTGTTGCCGAGGTAGATCCCGACGTGCGAGGCGTAGGAGGCGTAGGTGCTGAAGAAGATCAGGTCACCCTTCTGCAGGTCTCCCGGGGCGACCGCGCTTCCCATCTCGAACTGCTCCCGTGCGGTCCTGGGGAGCGACACCTCGAGCTCGCGGAACACCTTCTGCACGAAGCTGGAGCAGTCGATCCCCCCCGACTTGGAACTGCCGCCGAAACGGTAACGGGTACCGAGGAAGCCGTAGGCGGACTTCTTCAGCTCCTTGATGCCGTCCACCTTCAGTTCCGTGCTCTTCCTGAGGTCGACCTGGTGCTCCGGCTCGTTCTCGGTCAGCTCCTGCAGGCTCTGCTCGTAATCCTTCTCGCTGAAGAGATCGCCGTGCCGCAATCCCAGCTTCCTGGCCACCCTGGGGCGCTGCTCCTCAACCGGAGCGCTCTCCCTGAGCACCAGAACCTTCCCCGCCTTGACCCTGCTGCTTTTGATCCCGTTCAGCCGTTTCAGATCCGCCACCGAGATCCCGGTCTTCTGGGAGATCCGCGACAGCGTCTCGCTCTTCTTCACCTTGTACACGGAGGAAACTGCGCTCCCGGGGGCGGCAACGGTGCGGGGCGGGATGACGAGCAGCCGCTTCGGCTTGATGTTGTCTCCCACCAGGTTGTTGGCGGCCTTCAGTTCCTCGACGGTGACATGGTACTTCTTGGCAAGTGTATGGACAGTTTCGTTCTTTTTTACGCGATGAGTCTTGGCAGCAAGGGCAAGGGAAGGAAGGGAAAGAATGATAATGCTTAGGGCTAGTAGCTTAAGTCTATGTACCATTAATCCTCCTTCATTGTTTTACAAAATATAGCGGGTGCAGGTATTTGTATAACAATTGTGTCACAAAGTCAACCCAAATAATCGGACGGCCCCGGGACCGCCCGACACATCCCTTCACAATCGGGCAGTTCCGCGCTAGCGGATCCTCGGCGACCCGTCCTTGTGCACCTTGCGCTCGGCGTTGACCCGCACCTGGGTGTGTTCTATGCTGTCCACCACGACCCCCGGAGGGAGCTTGATGTCCTCTTTCCTGATGGTTAGGTTGTTTCCCCCCTCCTTCACCTTGGCCAGGTCGAGATCGATGACCGGCTTGAGGTCCTGCGGCGAATCGACCAGGTTCGAGAAGGCCTTCAGCTGCAGGTCCACCCCATCCGGGGTGCTCCGGGTGAGCACCAGGGACTCGGGGAGGTTGTGGAACTTGATCGGCGCGGTGACGGTGAGGATCTCCCCCTGCCGGAAGGTGATCAAAAGCCAGCTCACCAGCACCAGCACCAGCACCCCGAGCTTGGGCCAGAAGTTTCTGAAGAGCCGGGACCTGAGGCCCACCCGCTGGGCCTCCCGGGACAGCGGCAGCAGCAGGGAGCTGAGCCTCTCGTGGAGCTCGGCCGGCGACCCGATCCGCTCCAGTTCCCCCGCAAGCGACAGGGAGACCTCGCCGCGCTCCTCGGAGACGATGACGATAGCCGCGTCCGAGCGTTCCGAGAGTCCCAGACCGGCCCGGTGCCGGGTCCCCAGGTGCTGGGGGACCTCCGCGCTCACCGACAGCGGCAGGTGGCAGGAGGCCAGGGCCAGCCGCCCGTCGCGCACCAGCACGGCGCCGTCGTGCAGCGGCGAGGCCGGAATGAAGATGCTGGTGATCAGCTGCCCGCTGACCAGGCTCTCCAGCGGCACGCCGTGCAGGATGTATTCGTCCAGCAGCTCCTCGCGCTGGAAGACCACCAGGGCCCCGATGCGCTGCGCTGCGAGGCCGAAAATGGCCGCCGAGAACTCCAGCAGGTCGATGCGCAGCACCGTCTCCTGCCGGTCGAAGAATTTGCGCAACAGGCTCAGCCGGTACAGCGCCTGGCGAATCTCCGCCTGGAACACGACGATAAGCAGGACCAGCAGGACCGTGCCGAGTTCCTGCAGTATCCAGCTCGTCATGAAGAGGCCGAGATTCTTGGTGACCACGTAGATGATGCCGAGGAAGAGCAGACCCAGCACGACCTGGAGCGCCTTGGTGTTCTTGAACCAGCTGTAGAGCTGGTATACCAGGAAGGACATGATGAGAATGTCCGCTATGTCTTGGGGCCGGAAGTGCGGCAGCACGCGTTTGCCTCCTCGTATCGGGGTCGGTCGCCGGGGCGGGGACCGGCGGGGTGAAGCTGTGATGTGCCGTTTTTACTGGCAAGCAGAGCCGCTTTATGCTAAAGAACAAGCCACAGGCCGCGCTGCGCACCGGCAAACAGGTTAAAATTTATAGCATTTCAGTCATTAAAAAGGTAGGAAAATATGTACGCATTGTCGGAAAAGGGTGAACGTATACGCGCCATGTTCGGGAGCATAGCGCCGCGCTACGACCTGCTGAACAGGCTTCTCTCGCTGGGGATCGACCGGCGCTGGCGCCGTTTTGCGGTGGGCAAGATCGGCCTGACCGGCGCAGGAAGGGTCCTCGACGTGGCGACCGGCACCGGTGACGTGGCGCTGGAGATAGCCGCCCAGACCCCGGCCTCCGTCAGCATCGTCGGGGTCGACTTCTGCCCGGAAATGGTCGAACTTGGGCGGGTGAAGGTGGAGGGGTCGCGCCACGCGGGCCGCATCACCTTGCAGGTCGCTCCCTGCGAGGAGATCCCGTTCGAGGAGCAGAGCTTCGACGCGGCCACCATCTCCTTTGGCATCAGGAACGTGGTGGACCGGTCCAAGGGGCTCTCCGAAATGCGCCGGGTGCTGAAGGATGGAGGGAAGATCGTCATCCTGGAATTCTCCACCCCCACCTCCCCGCTCTTCCGGTCGCTGTACCACTTTTACTTCCTGAAGGTGCTCCCGGTGATCGGCGGCGTCTTCTCCAGGGAGAGCGCCTACCGCTACCTGCCGGATTCCGTGTTGGAATTCCCCTCACGGGAGAGTTTCAAGGCGATGATGAGCGAGGTGGGCTTCAAGGATGTGCAGCATTTCGACCTGACCGGCGGCATCGCCACCGTCTACCTGGGGACCAGGTAAGGAAGCAGGTTGAGGTTTAGGTTTAGGTCGAGATTTTTTCCGGGGGGCTGCGCAGCCTCCCGGTTTCGTTTCAGTCACCCGCTTTGCTCAGCCTCGACCTCGGCCTCAACCTGTTTCTGAAAGATCACCCGGGCGACCGGTGTCTCCCCTGACTGTTCCTCCTCGAAAAGCAGGATGTTCCCGTCCGCCCCCGGGAAAAGGGTCTCAAGTTCCCCTTGGTCCAGCAGGTAGCTCCTGGTATGCATCCCCTGCAGGGAAGGCGCGCTCATGATGGTCTCCATGACGATGACCCCTCCCGGCCTCAGGGCCCGCACCATCAGGGGAATGAGCGGCCTCAAAAGGAAGTTGAAGTTGAGGATGAGGTCATAGCGATCCTGGAGCCGGTAGGTTTCCAGGTCCGCCTGAACGAAGTTCACCCGCACCCCAAGCTCCGCGGCACGGCTGATACCTTTGGCGAGTCCCAGCTCCGAGATATCGACGGCAGTTACCTCGAAGCCGTTTTGAGCCAGGAAGATGCCGTTTCTCCCCTCGCCGCATGCTATATCGAGCGCCCGCCTCCCCGGCGTCAGCGTGCAGATCCGCTCCAGGCTCCGGGCCAGGAACCTGGACGGTGTGAACGAAAAAAGATAGCCCTCTTTGCCGTAGCGCGCGTCCCATTTGATGCGATCCGCCTCCATGATGATCCCTCTCCCGTATTCATTCCTTCTGCACTCCTTCCGCTCACGGCCGGACCTCTGCCCTGCCCTGCCCTGCCCTTCCCTTTTGTCCCTTCCTATCCGGCTACTTTCCAATCAAAGCCGACAATTGTCAAGAAATCTCCTTTTTTGACGCCGCCCCGCCGGTTATGACTTATTCTGTCACGACCCTGTGCTTTACTGTAGAAAAACCAGGGAGGTACACCATGATTTACCTGACGAACGACGCGCTGGACCAGGCAGTCTACTTCGATCTGCGCGGCAGGGAGCCCCGCACCAGGGGAAATGGCGGCGAGCAACTTTACTACGGCCTCCTGGGTAACGGCGTGCACGAGGTGGCGGTGACGCTCAGGAGCAGGCGCGGCTTCGTGGAGGTCGTCTTCGGAAAGAGCGAGCTGTTCAGTTTCGTGGAGGAGGACGCTCTGCGCAGAATGCTCGGGGAGATGGTGGCAGGGGAAACGATGCATTAATCCGGACTCCCGGCCATAACCGCGCGTCCCCAGCGTTCCGAGGGCACTATGCTGTGGCGGCAACCGTTGAATCTTGATATAACTACCGGTAGTAGTGTCATGATCTCACAGGTACCGGGAGCCGGCTTAGCGTCCAGAGGCTTCCCGGGTTCCCCGCGGTTTGCCAGGCTGTGCCGGAGCGTCCCCACATGCAGACAATAGATACCCTCTTGCGATCGCGCTGCGAAACCTTTGCCGAGAGAACGGCCCTGCGCCAGAAGGTCTCCGGACAGTGGCAGGAAATCAGCTACCGCCAGCTCTGGGAAGGTGCCGGGCGCATCGCGGCCGGGCTGGCCCGGCGCGGCTTCCAGCCGGGGGGGCATGCCGCCCTGCTCGCCCCGTCCTCCATCCGCTGGGTGGAGAGCTACCTCGGCATCCTGCGTGCGGGCGGCGTGGTGGTCCCCATCGACAAGGAGCTGAAAAGCGCCGAACTGCGCCACATCCTGACCGACTGCGCGGCGCGGGTGATCTTCACGGACCACCCCTACCTCGACACCCTGCTCGAATACGTCCCGACCCTCTCCACGCTGGAGAGCATCGTCGTGCTGCACCCCACCAAGGGCGAGGCGAGCGACCCCGGGGGGAGCCAGGCCTTGGAGGAGCTCAGGGCCGAGTGGCAGGGGCTCATCAGCAGCCACGAGCTCGCGCCGGAGCGGGTGGCCCGCATCGAGCATCTGGCGGCCCAGCTGCACCGGCACTGGGGCGCGACGGCCGCCAAGTCCTCGGGGCCCGAGACCCGGGACCCCTTCTCGCCGACCCACGCGACCCGCTCGGCGCTGACCCGGGAGGGGAGGCTCCTCGCCCTGGAGGCGCTGCGCCACGACGCCCCGGTCCTCCCTGCGCCCCGGGGCATCGCCGACACGGCGGTCATCCTCTACACCTCCGGGACCACCGGGCGCTCCAAGGGGGCCATGCTCTCCCACGGCAACATCGTCTCGAACCTGGAGGGTGCGTCCAGCCACTTCAACCTGGACGACACCATGCACACCCTCTCCTTTCTCCCCATCAACCACGTCTTCGAGCAGGTGGTCGGCGTGCTGCTTCCGCTCAGCATGGGGGGCAAGGTCTCCTTCGCCGAGTCGCTGAAGAAGCTCGGGGAGAACCTCGCCGAGGTGAAGCCGACCTTCCTGCTCGGCGTCCCCGCGGTCTACCAGATGATTCTGGAGCGAATCCGGAAAAAGATCGGCGCCAAGAAGCTCTCCCTGCTGCTCTTCTCCAATCCGATCACCCGTCCGCTGGTCGCCAGGCAGGTGAAGCGGGCCTTCGGGTCGGGCACCGTCTTCATCAGCGGTGGCGCCGCGCTCGACCCGGCCATCGCAACCGGCCTGCTCTCCTTCGGCATCCCGGTCTACCAGGGTTACGGCATCACCGAGACCTCCCCGGTGATCTCGGCCGAGCAGCCGCAGGGAAGAAGGCTCGGCTCCGTGGGCCGGACCCTCCCCGGCATACAGGTCCGCATCGACGCGCCCAACGAGGACCGGGTCGGCGAGATCCTGGTCGCCGGACCCAACGTCATGCAAGGGTACTACAACAACCCCCAGGCGACCGCCGAGGTGCTCCAGGACGGCTGGTACCGGACCGGCGACCTGGGGCGCCTCGACCCCGACGGCTACCTCTCCATCTGCGGCCGCGTCAAAAACCTGATCGTCACTCCCAACGGCAAAAACGTCTACCCGGAGGAAGTGGAAAACGAGCTGCTCAAGAGCCCCTACATCGCCGAGGTGATGGTGTACGGCCACAGGGTGGGCGCCGTCGCGGAAGAGGTGCACGCGGTCATCTACCCGAACCAGGAGGAGCTGGAGAACCTGGCCGGCAAGCGCGGCAAGGGGGCCTTGACCGTGGCTGACCTGGAGCAGCTGATCAGGGACGAGGTGCTCGCCGCGGGAAAGGGGCTCGCCGACTACAAGCGGGTCAAGCGCTTCACCATCCGGGAGGACGAATTCCCCAAGACCACCACCCGCAAGATCAAACGCTTCGCCGTCGAGGCGAGCCTCTTCACCCACGATTGATCCGGCACCCCCCCCGCCGTCCCCTCGGCATGCCCCGGCCGTCCCCTCCATCAAGTAACCGGGCGGCCCCAGGCTGTGTCCCCCCTGCGAAGTAGGGGGGAAGGCTCGCGCAGCGAGACAGGGGGGTCTCCCCGCCGGCGAGAACACCCCCCTGCTTCACTGCGTTCAGCTTCCCCCCTATTCCATAGGGGGGACAGACCGCCGGGCACCTCACGCACTACTCCCATTACACCTTATCAACATGGCAGCTTGACTTAGGCGGCAACGGCAGTAGCATGGGTCTCCCCGCCGGCGAGCCCCCCCCGCTTCACTACGTTCAGCTTCCCCCCATTCCATTGGGGGGACAGACCACCGGCCCCCTCACGCACTCCAAAAAATAAACCCCCATTATACTTTATCAACATTGCAGCTTGACTTAGGCGGCAACGGCAGTAGCATGAGTTTGTGAAAACCTTGTCACACATGAGCCTAGCCAGCCCGTCTGGGCACAGGAACCGCCGGTTTACCGGCACACAGGCTCGATCAATATTGGTACTCATTGGATAGAGTCTACTTACTTGGCGCAAGAACAGCTGCAGGCCGGTCGGATCCCCCCGCACTTCAGAGGGGGATCCACCCAGGGCTCGGGGGGACGAGATGAGAAAAAAACTGTTGTGCGCGGCCGTAGTGGGCGCAGTCTGGGGGGCGAGCTCCCTTTCGTTCGCCGCGGGCTTCCGGGTGAGCGAGCAGGGAGCCAAGGCGATGGCCATGGCGAACGCCTTCTCGGCCCAGGCCGACGACCCCTCGGCCCTCTTCTACAACCCCGCGGGGATCGCCTTCCTGCCGGGCGCCCAGGTGAGCGTCGGGTCCCTGGCCATCCTGGTGCCCCAGACCCAGTTCACCGGCACCACGGCCCTGAGCGGCAACCCCCCCTTCGACATAGGGAATTCCACCGTCTCCGAGCGGGCGAAGCGCGACATCTTCGTAGCCCCCACCTTCTACGCCAGCTACAGCCTGGAAAACGTCCCGGTCAGCTTCGGCTTCGGCATCAACTCCATCTACCCCCTGGCCAAGAGCTGGGACGACAGCAGCGTCTTTCGCAACCAGGTCCAGAACGTCTCCATCAAGCCGATCAACTTCCAGCCCACGGTCGCCTACCGCTTCGATGACCTGAAGCTGGCGGTCGCGGCGGGCCTCGACATCACCTACGCGGAGGTCTCCCTGCAGAAGTCGGTCTACAGCCCGGTCATCGACCCGAGCCATCCGGCCCCGCCGACCGGCGCCTTCGAAGTCGGCGCGCTCGGCCTGGACGGCACGGCGACGGCTGTGGGGTACAACTTCGGCCTCGCCTGGCGGCCGCTTCCGCAGTGGCGCTTCGGAGCCGCCTACCGCAGCCAGATCACCCTGGGTATCGACGGGGATGCCAACTTCCTCGCCACCACGCCGACCGGCCTTGGGGCCATCGGCCTCCTCGCCACCGCGCAGTTCCCCTACACCCGGGCCCGCGCCACCAGCCCCGCCTCGACGACGATCACGCTCCCGGACAGCCTGGACCTGGCGGTCGCCTGGCTGCCGACCGACAAGCTGACCCTGGAGTTCGACGCGACCAGGACCGGCTGGGGCTGCTTCGACAAGCTCCAGTTCAACTTCGCCAGCGCGCAGTTCGCGGCCTTCAACAACCAGCCCGATCCCAGGAACTGGCAGGACGTCTGGGCCTACAAGTTCGGCGCCCAGTACACGGTCTCCCCGCGGCTCGACCTGCGCGCCGGCTACTCCTTCGACGTCTCGCCGGTCCCCGACGCGACCGTCGACCCGCTTCTACCCGACGCCGACCGGCACAGCTTCGCCTTCGGCACCGGCATCCACGGCAGCCTGGCCACTCTCGACCTCGCCTACATGTGGGTGCACTTCGTGGACCGCTCCGTCCACAACCAGGACCTCAGCACCCTGCGCGGAGAGAACGGCGTCTTCAAAAGCGACGCCTACCTCTTCGCAGCGAACCTGACCATGAAGTTCTAGCCGCGGCTCCCCATCCCAACCACCAGCAGAGGTGATACCATGAACCGGTTCATGCAACGCATCCTACTGTTTCTCCTGATCCTGGTCCCAATGGGCTGCAGCGACAGCACGCGCCCGTCGGAAAGCACCAGCTCCAACACGGCCCTGTTCGACCCCACCACCAATACCGTGCCGCTCCCCAACATCCTGGCGACGGCAACGGCGAAGGACCCCATCACCCAGTACACCGACCCGGCCACCGGCCTGGTGGGGCCGCGCCCGGCCAACACCCCGATGAACCCGCTGGAGGCGCTCGCCTACCTGAACCTGCACGAAGCCGGGGGGAGCGGCGCCGTCGCCGGAGTGAACGCGCCGATCTACCTGCGCTTTGCCGCCGCGCTCGACCCGGCCACCGTGAACGGAGCGAACATCAAGGTGTTCCAGCTCACCCCCGACGGCACCAGCCCGAGCGCCCCGGAGAACCGCCCGCTCGGCTTCACCGACGTGACCGGTCTGTTCAGCTTCAGCTACAGCGCCGGGAGCAGCGACCTCTCGCTGTTCCCGAACTTTCCCCTGCTGCCGGGGACCCGCTACCTCTACCTGGTGACCGACCGGGTGAAGGACGCGGCGACCGGCGCTGCGGTCTCCGGTTCCGTCTATTTCGACGCCCTCAAATCGCCCCTGCCGCTGGCCGGCCCCTTCGCCGCGCTGGAGCCGATCCGCGCCAACACGCTCGCAGGCGGCAACATCGCCCTCTCCGGCTACGCCAAGGTCATGGACGACCTGATAGCGGCAGCCGCGACCACGACGGTGGCGAGCCGGAACCAGATCGCGCTCCTCGGGCGCTTCATCACGACGAGCGCCGGCTTCATCGCCAGGGACCCGGCCAACCCGGTTGCCAGCCTGATACCGGTGGAATCCGCCCTGCGCGCGTTCGCCTTGGGGGGTGACCTGGGGGGGCTCACCGGCAAGAACTGGCTCAGCGCCGGGCTCAACGGTGTTGCCCTGTCCTCCCCCGGCAGCTCCGTCACGGACTTCTGGGCCACCTGGGGCGCCGGGAGCAGCGCTCCGTCGAGCGTGGCAGCGGTCGTCACCGGCAGCTTCACCAGCGCCGACATCTCCATGAACCCCGTGGTGGCGCACAACAACTCCAGCATGAACCTCAACGTCCCGCCCGGCACCTACGACATCGCCACCTCGGTGGTGCAGCCGTTTCGCGACGGCACCGGGCAGCTCACCGGCTTCTACTACACGCAGCGCACGATACCGTTTGTCTACTTCGTCCCCGCGGCGATCCCGCCGGCCGTGGGCCCGCCTGCCGCCGGCTGGCCGCTGGTGGTCTTCCAGCACGGCATCAACGGCCGCAAGGAGCAGGCGGTCGCCGTCGCCGGGGCGCTGACCGCGGCAGGGTTCGGCGTGCTGGCCATCGACCTGCCGCTGCACGGCGAGCTCGCGGCGCCGGGGCACCAATCGGGCGCTCTTTCCAGCGAGTTCTGGGGGCAGGACTTCATCGCCCTGGGCGCTCCGCTTGCCGCGCGCTCCAACATCCAGCAGGCGGCCTTCAACCTGGACCGGCTGGAATTCGTCGTCAAGACCCAGGGGTTCGCCGCCCCCCTTGCCCTGGCAACCCCAACCCTGGCGGGCAATGCCCCGAACCCGCTCGTTACTCCCAAATACCTGAGCCTCAGCCTCGGCTCCATCGTCGGCGCCTACTACCTGGCCGGCAACACCACCCTGAGGGCCCTCCCCGCCGCACCCTACGACCAGACGACCCTGAGCGGCGACATGAAGGGGCTGCTGAACGTGGCCGGCGGGCGGATCGCCTACCTGCTGAGGGACAGCGTCTCCTTCGGACCGAGCATCGACGCGGGGCTCGCGGCCAAGGGGATCGCCAAGGGGACTCCGGACTACCTCCAGTTCTTCCTGCTGACCCAGTCGGTGCTCGACCCGGTGGACCCGGCCACCATGACCACGCCGCTTCCCAACCTGTCGGGGGGCGGCACGCTCCCCTCCCGGCTCTCGGGGCGCATCCTGGTCCAGGAAGCAACCAGCAGCCACTTTGACGCCAGCGGGCTCGCGACCGACGGCGACCTGGTGATTCCCAACTCGAGCACCCGCTACTTCGGCAACGCCCTGGGCGGCCGCGGGGTGCTGGGGACCGACGTGGCCCCCGGCTTCGCCCAGGTGACCTATGCCAGCGGCAGCCTCCCCTCCTCCTTCATGCTGACCCTCTCCGGACCGAAGACCACCGTCGCAGCCCGCCCGGGGGCGGCCACCGGCCCGGCGGAGGGATACTTCCAGTTCAACCAGACCGACGTGACCCACGGTTTCCTGATCAGCCCGGTCCCCTCCCTGGCGGACCTGCAGCTCGCCCAGGGGCAGATGGTCGCGTTCCTTTTGACCGGCATCGTCGTGGACCCGACGGCCCCTCCCGTCGCGGCAGCCAGGCTGTTGTCCAGCACCCCTCCCGGCGGGGAGTGGCAACCGACGGCCCCTCCGGCCATGCAGATCTTCGGCTATCCCGACCGGCACTGACCGCTTCGCTGCCGCCTCCCCGGCTCCGGCCCTCCACCTGCGGGGGGCCGTAGCCCGCCACCCTCCCGGGCGCCCCTCGCTTTGCTTGAGCAAGCCGGGGCGTCTTCTTTTTCAGGGGCGGCGCCGCGCTCAACTTCCCTCTCGACAAAATGAGCCATTTGCAATATATTCCCTGAATACTGTATACAATCTTTCGTGCCTCCATGAGCGGCACAGCCAGAGATACCGGCGTCACCCATCAATCCACCAAAAGGAGAAGAGAAAACGATGGCAACTCCCGAATTCCAGTACCAGGAAGCCTTTCCGCTCGGCCCCGACACCACGAAGTACCGCCTGCTGCCGGACACCGCGAAGTACGTGGCCGTGGCGGATTTCGACGGCAAGGAAATCCTCAAGGTCTGCCCCGAGGCGCTCGCCATCGCGGCGAACACCGCCATGAAGGACCTCTCCTTCCTGCTGCGCCCCGAGCACAACGAGCAGGTGGCGAAGATCCTCGCGGACCCCGAGGCTTCCCAGAACGACAAGGGGGTGGCGCTTGCCTTCCTGAGGAACGCCGAGGTCTCGGCCCAGTGGGAGCTGCCGATCTGCCAGGACACCGGCACCGCCATCGTCATGGGGAAGAAGGGGCAGCAGGTCTGGACCGGCGTGAAGGACGAGGAGTACCTCTCCAAGGGGGTCTACAAGACCTACACGGAGGAGAACCTGCGCTACTCGCAGACCGTGGCGCTCGACATGTACGAGGAGAAGAACACCGGCACCAACCTGCCGGCCCAGATCGACCTCTACGCGACCCAGGGGATGGAGTACAAGTTCCTCTTCATGGCAAAGGGGGGCGGCTCCGCCAACAAGACCTACCTGTTCCAGGAGACCAAGGCGCTGCTCAACCCGGACAGCCTGGTGAAGTTCCTGGTCGCCAAGATGAAGACGCTGGGGACCGCGGCCTGCCCTCCCTACCACCTCGCCTTCGCCATCGGCGGCACCTCCGCCGAGGCGTGCCTGAAGACGGTGAAGCTCGCCAGCGCCAAGTACCTGGACGCCCTCCCCACCTCCGGTAACGACGGCGGGCAGGCCTTCCGCGACATCGAGCTGGAGGCCAAGCTTTTGCAGGCCGCCCAGGAAAGCGGCATCGGCGCCCAGTTCGGCGGCAAGTACTTCGCCCACGACGTGCGCATCGTCCGCCTGCCGCGCCACGGCGCCTCCTGCCCGGTCGGCATGGGGGTTTCCTGCTCCGCGGACCGCAACATCAAGGCGAAGATCAACAAGGAGGGGATCTGGGTCGAGCAGATGGACGACAACCCCGGGCGGCTCATCCCCGAGAAGTACCGCGGCAAGCACGAGCACGGCGTCAGGATCGACCTGAACCAGCCGATGCCGGCGATCCTCGCCGAGCTCACCAAGCATCCGGTCTCCACCCCGCTGCTTTTGACCGGGACCATCGTGGTCGGGCGCGACATCGCCCACGCCAAGTTCAAGGAGATCCTCGACTCCGGCCGTCCGCTCCCCGAGTACCTGAAGAACCACCCGATCTACTACGCGGGACCGGCCAAGACCCCGAAGGGGAAGCCCTCCGGAAGCTTCGGACCGACGACCGCCGGCCGCATGGACTCCTACGTCGACCTGCTGCAGGCAAACGGCGGCTCCCTGGTCATGATCGCCAAGGGGAACCGAAGCCAGCAGGTGACCGACGCCTGCCTGAAGCACGGCGGCTTCTACCTCGGCTCCATCGGCGGGCCCGCCGCGATCCTCGCCGAGGAGAACATCAAGAAGGTCGAGTGCATCGACTTCCCGGAACTCGGCATGGAGGCGGTCTGGAAGATAGAGGTCGTCGACTTCCCCGCCTTCATCCTGGTGGATGACAAGGGGAACGACTTCTTCAAGCAGCTCGGCCTGTAGATAAACGCCGGCAGCAGAGCCGAAAAAGCCCCCGGTGCCGTGGTTCGGCGCCGGGGGCTTTTTTTGCGTGAGGGGGACTTTTGCGCGGGGTGCCCGCGCGCCAGGCGCGGGGCGCGGGCTACATGTACACCATGACCCGGAAGCTGAACCTGCCGTCCATGGTGGTGAAGGGGATGGTGACCCCCTTGCACTGAACGCTCATGCTGCCGTCCTTGGCCGCCGCCTCCGGGGGGTCGGTGATGGGGCGGATGCGGCCGGAGACCACCAGCGGCAGGCCGAGCGCCACGGAGCCGTACTGCTCGTGGTACTTGGTCTTGAAGACGCCGGCGATGTTGTTGGTCACCTCGCCAACCGCGTCGTTGATCGACTCCTCGTCCGGGTCCTCCATCATCAGCATCTCCTTGCCGATCTGGACCGCCGAGGCCTTCTCAGTGGCGAAGAGGATGTAGCCGACCCGGTCGCCCGCCACCCCGATGATGCCGACCACGTCGCTGCACATCGGGTTGATCTTCTTTTCCACCTTGCCGGCGAAGATGTCGGTACCCAGGTAGCTCTTGAAGGTGTCCTGGGTGGCCGACATGATGGTGAACATGATTTCCTCGAAGCTGATACCGCTCAAAGCACTACCCCCTTGCTCGTTATTTCAAAACAGTTTCCGAATCGGTTAGAGGAACTGCCCGGGATTGTCGGTGCAGACGATCCCGTCCAGCGCGTCGAGCAGCCGGTCGTTGAAGGACCCCTTCATCTCCTGCTTCATGATCAGCAGGGCGATGGACGAGGAGAGCGCCTTGCGGCAGGAGCGGTCGATGGTGAGGGTGCAGTAGACGTCGCAGATCGCGCCCACCTGGGCGGAGCGCGATATCGCCGGCCCCAGGAGCCCCTGCGGGTAGCCGTTGCCGTTGTTGCGTTCATGGTGGTAGCGGACGATCCCCAGGGAGATGTCGCTGAGCTTGGTGTTTTTCTTCAGGTACTGGTAGCCGGCCTCGGGGTGGGACCGGTACGCCTCCAGTTCGGCCGCAGTCAGCTTCCCCTCCTTGTTGAGGATCTGCTGGGAGACGAAGATCTTGCCGAAGTCGTGCAGCAGGGTGCCGATCCCGACGTCGAGCATCTCGTCGTGGGAGAGCAGGTAGGCCTCGGAATGGAGCAGCACCGAGAGAGCGGTCACCTGCAGGCTGTGCACGAAGGTGTAGTAGTTGTGCGACATGACGCACTCCAGCGAGCTGAGGGAATCCTTGTCGCTCGCCAGATACTTGAGCAGGTTTTCCACCATCCGCTTGGAGCGGGAGAAATCCGAGACCTTTTCCGGGTGTTCGAAGATGTCGCCCACGAAGTTGAGGGAGGTCTGGTAGATGATCTTTCCCTTGGTCTTGGCCAGCAGGTTTTCGTCGTTCAGCACCCGCTCGGCGTTGTTTTCCAGGTAGGTGGTGATGACCTCCAGGTCCTCCGGGCTGACGAAGAGGAATTCCACGTTGTTTTCCATCAGGCGCGCGGCGTCCAGGCTGGAAAAGTTTCTACCATGGCTTTTGTACAGGATATATTTGTCGCCGCTGCGGATGAACAGGGCGACATCCGGAAAGATGTCCGCCTGAATGCTCTCGATGCTGACGGGTACGTACAACTCACCCATGACTGCCCCACCTCCGTCTGATGACCTAGGCCGGCCATCCCCCCGGGATCGCTCGGCACAGATAACCATATCGGCAGCAGCGCGCCAATCTTTAGGTGTCCGTCGAGATACTTTCCGGCTAAGGGCTTAAATCCCCGTCAGTTCCTGCAGTTTCAGCTCGACGTCGTCGCCGTTGACCCGGACGGTCACGCCTCCCTCCTCCTCGGAGCGGACCACCCCCTCGGCAATCCAGACCCTGAGCCGTTCCTCCTCCACGCCGAACTTCGCCGCTGCCTCCTCGATGCCGTACCAGGTTTTAGCAATCAGCATGACCCGCCCCCCTTGAGATGATTAATGAAATAGACAACTTGCTCCACGTTTGCATGGTACCGCTGTTGCCTGCGATGTCAAGCCGGTTCCCGGATTGGCCCCGGCCGGGAAAGCCGCCGTCTTCCCCTCCCCTGGCGCTTGCCTTGGAACTAGTCCTGGATGTCAGCAAGGATGGTCGCAGCGGGCCGGGGGACAACGGGGAGTGAAGATCGATTTCAAATAAGGAGCAGGTAGCCTGGGGGGTTGGTTTTCCGCATCGCCATGATATTTTTCAGGGTCGCCATGGGAGCAGGGGGAGGGAGCAGGGGGACATTGGTAAGTTGTGTAAGTTATTACTTCCCATTCCGCTCCTTCTTCGCCTCTTTAATTGCAAGCAGCACGGAAACATGGGTGCGCTGCGTCATTTTACCCAAAGCTGCTAGTGATGCACCGGTTCCTTCATGCGCACACAGGTAGAACTCACGTCGGGCCTTGCTGATCACATGACCTCGGCTAGGTCCGAGAATCTCATCAACTGACACTCCGGTTCGAGCAGCCACTTCCACCAAAATATCGGATACCATCTCATGTTCAGAAGCCTTAACAGGTTCGCAGTTTCCAAGAACCGTCTCTACAAAATCCCCGCCTCCAAGGATTCTTTCATCTGCGGATTCATGGTGCTCGCCGTCTCGAAGCAGCAACTTGGCGAGACCACCCATGCTGCGAATTAATCCGCCGCCTCTCAACTCTTCCCTAGTGCCCTGAGCGAAGCCCGCTTCTATGAAACTTTGATATTCAGCTATGGACTTCGAAGCTTTCACTGAAAACCGCTCAAGTACGGAACCTATATCTTGTACAGGGTAATCTCTGGCTCCCATAATTACTGAATGGCCTGTATATGGATATTTTGCCAACTCATCCGCGCTGCTCACAATGCCGACACGAGCTGGATTCAGATGGATGTAACGAACCAATTCTAGAAACATAAAGGGCGGCGCTGCTATCGAAAGGGGAGGTGCTCCGACATAAAGGGCGGCGCCGTTATCGAAAGGAGAGGTGTTCCCACATAAAGGTCGCCTGCTACGCTGGGCGAAATAAAAGAGGGGAACGCATGATTGCCCTCCCCTCTTGAACTGCCGCCCGCGTCGCGGCTACTTTTTCTTGTACTTCTCCACGGCTTTCTCGAAGCGCGCCTGATCGAAGCCCTTCAGCACGACGGCATCGTTTCCGATGACGATGACGGGGACCCCCTGGCTCCGGTACCGGTCGGTCAAGAGCGACATGGCGTCGCTGTCGAGTTCTACGTCCCGGTTGATGAACGGGATGTTGTTATTGGTGAAGTACTCCTTGGCCGCCTTGCAGTGAGGACACCACGACGTCGAGTACAGCACGATCTTCGGATAGGTGAGGTTGGGTACCGCCTGGGGCGTGATCGGGCTCTGCGGCAGGTCCTGGGCCAGTGCGAGGCAAGGCGCAAGCACCAGAACGGCCGCCAGCGCTAATTTAAACAGTATCCGCATTTACTCCCCCTTTTGCTGCTCTTTTTTCCGGCCCGCTTCGATCGCCAGCTGACGTCTGACCAGGTCGAAGCTGAGCGGCTTGGCGCTGCCGGGGCGTCTCACCTGGAGCAGGACATGGGTGCCCGCCTTCCCGCGCAGCCGGTGTTCCACCATATCCTTGAAGTCACTCCCCTGCGTCGCCTTGCCGTCTATCCGCGTGATGACGTCCCCCGCCTGCAGGCCGGCCCGCTGCGCGGGACCGCCCAGCACCAACTGCCGCACCACGATGGTGCCGTCCGCCCGCGGGACGCCGTCGATGCCGACACCCCCGAAATTCTGGGAGGAGTTGGCTCCCCACCCGGGACCGGCCAGCAGGAGCAACGGCATCAGAAGTAGCAAAAACATTCTCATCATAGACTGTTAAGTTATACGATGCTTGCCGTGCCTGTCAACCTTACAAGTGGATGGCTGGAAATTTGGTAAGGGGGATCAGGGGGATTTGCTTTTGGACTGGTCGGACAATGCTTTTGCCGCCGCCTCCGCTCTGTGCTATAAATTAAGAATAGATGTAACCTTATGCGGAGTTGCCGACATGACTGTGAGAACCAGGGTGAAGCAGGTGCTGTCCGAAGGACGGCCGGGCGAGAAATACCTTCTGAAGGGGTGGGCACGAACGGTGCGAAGCGGCAAGGGGGTCACCTTCGTCTCGCTCAACGACGGCTCCACGCTCGCGGGCATCCAGGTGGTGGCCGAGCCTGACCTTCCCAACTACGAACAGCTGGCGGCCCTGGGCACCGGAAGCGCGCTCGCCGTCATCGGCCTTTTGCAGGATTCCCCCGCGGCAGGCCAGGCGCTCGAACTGAAGGCGCTCGCAGTCGAGATCGTCGGGGCGGCGGACCAGGACTACCCGATGCAGAAGAAACGGCACAGTTTCGAGTACCTGCGCACCATCGCCCACCTGAGGCTGCGCAGCAACACCTTCGGGGCGGTCTTCAGGGTGCGCTCGTCGCTGGCGCAGGAGGTGCACCGCTTCTTCGGCGAGCGCGGCTTTCTCTACGTGCACACCCCGATAATCACGGCCAACGACTGCGAGGGCGCCGGCGAGCTGTTCCGGGTTACCACGCTCGACATGGCGCATCCGCCGCTGGCCGACGGCGGGGTCGATTTCTCCGATGACTTTTTCGGCAGGGCGACCGGACTCACGGTGAGCGGTCAGCTCGAGGGGGAGCTGTTCGCCCAGGCGTTTTCGGACATCTACACCTTCGGCCCCACCTTCCGCGCCGAGAACTCCAATACGGCGCGACACGCGGCCGAGTTCTGGATGATCGAGCCGGAGATGGCCTTCGCCGACCTGGCCGACGACGCGGATCTCGCCGAGGCCTTCCTGAAGCGCCTCTGCATCCACGCGCTCAACAGCTGCCAGGAGGACATGGAGTTCTTCAACTCCCAGATCGACAAGGGGCTGATCGGGCGGATCGAGTCGGTGGCCAACGCCACCTTTGCGCGCATGGAGTACGGGGAGGCGATCGAGCGGCTCAAAAAGGCTCCGGTCTCCTTTCAGTTCCCGGTCGAGTGGGGGCTCGACCTGCAGTCCGAGCACGAGCGCTACCTGACCGAGCAGGTGATCGGCGCACCGGTCTTCATCGTCAACTACCCAAAGGGGATCAAGGCCTTCTACATGCGGGAGAACGAGGACGGCAGGACCGTCGCCGCCATGGACCTGCTGGTCCCCAAGGTGGGGGAGATCATCGGCGGCAGCCAGCGCGAGGAGAGGCTGGACCGGCTCACGGCCCGCATGCTGGAAAGCGGCATCGACCCCGCCGGGCTCTCGTGGTACCTGGACAGCAGGAGATGGGGCTCCACCCCGCATGCGGGGTTCGGACTGGGATTCGAGCGGCTCATCATGTACCTGACCGGCATGGAAAACATCAGGGATGTCATCCCGTTTCCCCGGACACCACGGCACGCAGAATTTTAGAACCCGTTCTACGTTCTACGTTCTACGTTCTACGTTCTACATTCTACGTTCTACGTTCTACGTTCTACGTTCTACGTTCTACGTTCTACGTTCTACGTTCTACGTTCTACGTTCTACGTTCTACGTTCTACGTTCTACGTTCTACGTTCTACGTTCTACGTGCTGCGTTCCAGGTTATTAGTGTTACGGAGGTGGTATGGATCCGGCTGGACTCATTGCGCGCTACAATCTGAAGCCTCACCCTGAAGGGGGCTGGTTTGCGGAGGTGCATCGCTCGCTGCACTCGGTCGGCACCCCTGCCGGGTACCCGGGGGAGCGCACCGCGCTCACGGCCATCTACTTTCTGCTCTGCGAGGGGGATTTTTCGGCCTTCCACAGCGTGACCAGCGAGGAGGTCTGGATTCATCTCGCCGGCGCTCCCCTGGAACTCGCCCTGCTCGATCACGCGCCGAGATTGCTGAATCTTTCCGCGCCTGGTCAGGGGGGGGAACCGCTGCTGGTAGTCCCGCCAGGCGTGCCGCAGGCGGCCCGCAGCCTCGGTCCCTACACCCTCACCAGCTGCCTGGTCGCTCCCGGATTCGACTTCGACGATTTCCGGATGCCATCTGCAACCGAACTGATCGATACCTACCCGGACTCGTCAGCACTGATCAGGCGTTTCACCCGCAGATAGCTGCGCGATCACAACTCAGCTATTTAACGTAGCATACCCGCCATTTAACCAGTTTCCCGGCCAAATAGCGTAACCCTTCACCTGCGAGGCCGGGGCTGGCTGCGACTGCGCTCCCGGCCCCGGCCTGCAGCGCACCGCTCAGCCCCTGGCCAGCACCCCGCCGCGAAACCCGGAATCCTTTGCAAATCGGCCTGTTGACTCCCGGCGCACCGACCGGTCCGTAAGGTCGCGGAGTTGTCAACCAGAGCTGCACATTTTTTTCCACCAATGTAGCGGGGCCGTCAATTAGTGGCACAAATTGAGCAAACTAATGAAGGCTGCAGCACAAGCTTCGTGGGAAGCGCCCCCGCCCCGTTTCGGGGCCTGGACGCTTGCTCCTGCACCTGATGACTATATTCTTTGCCACGGGGAGTCCGGGATCAAGAATCATAACCCTACAACTGACGCGGCCTACGGCGTTATCGTGGCGGACGGCTGTTTCGGCCTGGCCTTCACGCTGCACCTGATGGGGGTTCCTGCCTCAGGGCTCACCGTCTTCGACTTCGTCGGAGTCGGGATCATCTTCTGCGCTTTCGCCAGTGCCTGCTGGGTGATTTACGACAACTACTGGCAGGAGGTGGAGCGGACCAGGGCGGGTGTGGTGAAGACGCTCCGCATCAAGGAACTTGAGCAGGGCGCGCAGATCGAATACGACGGCAGGAGCTACCGGATCGACGCCATCAACCAGTCCAACGGGGAGGTGCTGATCGAGCGGGTCGGACAGCCGGGCGGCAGGATCGTCGTGCAGATCGAAGCACAGGGGACCCAGCCCACCCCCCCGCTTTACGGCCAGTAACTCCCTCCCACCAGCATCGCGGTGATGCTCCCCAGTTTTACCTTGGTCGTCATCTTGACCGGGATGCGCAAGCGATCGTCGGTGAGCCAGACCGTCACCTCGCCGGTCCGGGCGAAGAATCCCTCCGACTTGAGCAGCGGCTTCACCACGATGGTCTTGAACCTCCCGAGCGGCGTGCTGATCTCCTCCCGCCTCACCACCTGCACCTCCGTGTTCCACAGCCTCTTGCAGTCATAGATATCGATATACAGCGACTTCCCCAGCACGAGCTCGCTGGAGCGCACGAAGTATATGCAGGAGAGGCTGTCGAAGGTCCGGGCGGAAATCGGATCGCTCTTCTCCGTCTTCCTGATGAAGTCCCTGGTGTCGACCTTGAGCCTGACCGAATCGAACTGCGCCTCTTTCAGGGTGTGGGTCCGCCCCTCGTTGATCTTCTCGTGGTAGGAGCGCGGCATCCCGAGGTTTCCCGGCCCGCCGCTTTTTAAGAGTACCGATTCGGTCCTGTCGTCAACGGGGAAAAACGGGTTGATCCAGCCCGCCGAGTGGACGGTGGAGACGATATGGAGTTCCCCCCCCTGGGTGGACACCTCCTGGATGGCGGTCCCTGCCTTGATGCCGGTCCAGCTGACGTCGTACACCAGGCGCTCCGGTATGGTGAGGGCAAAGGCGGGAGCGGCGCACAACAGCAATAATGAGCAGATCTGGACTAGTTTTTTCATCGTTACAGAGTATCCTCAACGGCAATTTTATTTCAAGGAAAAAAGGATTCCTTGTCCCCGGCTCTCATGATGATACAATCCTCTGGAACCCCATTCTCGCCGTCCGTCGGCATTCCAGAGAAGACCCTTCATGAAGACAGAAACACTCGGCCGGTTCAAGCATGTCACACTCGAGCCGGGGGAGCTCTACGCGTCCAGGGCGCCGGTGACCATCTCCACACTGCTCGGTTCCTGCGTCGCCGCCTGCCTGTACGATCCAGTCAACAAGGTGGTCGGGATGAACCACTTCCTGCTCAGCAGTCGCCGTTACTCCCGGGACCTCCCCAACTTCCGCTCCGAGGCGGGGCGCTACGGCATCCACGCCATGGAACTGCTGATAAACGAGATGATGCACATAGGGGCCGAGAGGAAACGGATTTGCGCCAAGGTGTTCGGCGGGGCGACCATCCTGCAGCGCAGCGGCACCATCGGGAACTTTTTCTGCGTCGGGGAGGTGAACTGCAGGTTTATCAGGGAATTCCTGGCGGAGGAGCGCATACCGATCCTGGCCAACGACCTGGGCGGGGAGAAGGGGCGGGTGATCCACTTCTCCAACGGCGATTTCGCGGTCTACCTGAGGAAGGTGGAGCGCAACAGCAGCGAGCGGATCGCCCAGCGCGACCGGGACTGCTGGCTCAAGGCGATCGAGGTGCAGGAGCTCACCCACCCCCGCGAGGACATCTGGCTCTAGAGCGCCTTTTTTTCAGGCGCCGCCGCTCTTGGTGATCATGACCACGCCGATGGCGACCAGGACCGTTCCCGCCCAGCGCAACGGGGTAACCACCTCGTGCAGGAAGTACTGGGAGAGGAAGGCGACCAGGATGTAGTTGAGCGCCTGCATCGGGAGCGCGACGGAGAGGTCCTCCCAGGAGAGGACCGCGAGCCAGAGGAAGAAGAAGACGGCGAGCATCGCGGTCCCGAACATCAGCTTGGGCGAGGTGAGCGCCTGCAGGGCGACGTTCAGAATCCCCTTCAGGTTCATGGCGGAGATGTCGCCCAGTTCCTTCATGCCGCGGGCCAGCAGGATGTCTCCGATGGTCCCCGCGGTCACTGCTATCAGCATGACTATGGCAGTCTTAAGCATATTCTTTCACCTCTCCCCGGTAATTTCTCAGGCGGATCCCGAGTCGGGCCATTTTTTCGGTCACCTGCGCGCTGGTGAGCGCCCCGAGTTCCTCGTCGTGAAGGTAGTCGGGCATCCACCGGTCCAGTTCCGGGCAGGGGCGGCAGCCCGGGTGGAAGTAGATCTCGGTGACCCCCTCGGCCACGCTGTCCAGCGCGTGCAGCAGGTAGGACTCGGTCATGCGCCCCGAGTTCAGGAGCCCCTTGACCTCGCCGGCGTAACGGATGCCGAGCCGGTCCAGCCGGCTCCTGCAGCGCCTGGCCAGGGACGCGAAGATGAAGGCGTCCGCGCACTTCCCCACCAAACGACGCCGGTCGTGGGATAGGTTCGCGGAGAGGTTCTCGCGGGACAGCCTGAAGCTTTCTATGCCGTACTTCGGCATCAGCTCGCTGAGGATGTCGAAGACTACCGGGTGCATGTGGATGTTCAGGTGCCCGTCCAGGTGGCTCAACCGGATGCCCGCATCCAGGCATTTGACGATCTGCGCCTCTATTTCCCGGTGCAGTTTTTTTCGAAGCGGCTTCAGGAAGTAGTAGCGCATCCCGGCGAGGACCGGATCGTTGCCGAAGTCGCCGCGCTCGTCGACCAGCGCGGGGATGCCCTTGCCGGGCAGCACGCCGCGCCCCTGCACCAGCGTCAGGTGCAGCCCGACCTGCAGGGCGGGGTGCTCCTTGGCGAGCGCCACGGCCTCGTCGAAGGCGGCCCCGCCCGGCATCAGCGAGGCGCTGGTCAGGATTCCCTGCCGCCAGGCCCTGATGATCCCCTCGTTGGCGCCGCGGCACAGGCCGAAGTCGTCGGCGTTTATGATCAGCTCTTTCATGCTACCCCTGGAAACCGTTCTACGTTCTACGTTCTACGTTCTACGTTAAAATCATGGTTGGCTTATAACTTAGGACGTAGAACGTAGAACCGCTTAACAGTTTTTCTAGTTCTTCCCCTGCTTTCTCTTGCGCATGTAGTCCAGGTACTGCGCGCCTTCCTTCAACAGCTTCTTGCGCTCCTTGGAATCCACCACCATCCGGAAGATGCTGCGCGCGATGTACTTGGGACGGAAATAGAACTTCTTGTAGAAGAGCTCCACCGCATCGAAGATCTCCTGGTTGGAGAGGCTCGGATAGTTGATGACGCACTGCTGGTGCCCTTCCGCATCGAGGAAGTTGTCGGAGGAGATCCACCCCTCCCGCTTGGCGAGCGCGTAGAACTCGGTCCCGGGATAGGGAGAGGCCAGCGAGACCTGGATGGAGCTGAGGTCCAGTTCGATGGCGTAGGCGATGGTCTCCTTGATGGTCTCCCGCGTCTCGCCGGGCAACCCCATGATGAAGGCGCCGTGGATGGTGATGCCGAGCTTCTTGCAGTTCTTGGTGAACTCGATCGCCTGGGCCTTGCTGACTCCCTTCTTGATGTTCTTCAGGATCTGCTCGTCGCTCGACTCGTAGCCGACGATGACGTGGTGCAACCCGGCGTCGCGCATCTCCTTCAGGGTCTCGTAGTCGCAGTTGGCCCGGGCGTTGATGACCCAGGACACGTTGAGCGGCTTGATGAGCCGCGCCACCGCGACCGCGTGCTTCTTGTCCGCGGAGAAGGTGTCGTCGTCGAAGGAAATCTCCTTTACCTGGGGCAGGTTCTCCTTGATCCAGAGCACTTCCTGGTACACGTTCTCAGGGCTCCTGGTGCGCATGACCTGCCCGGTGTAGGTCTGCGGCCAGAGGCAGAAGATGCAGCGGGCCGGGCAGCCGCGGCTGGAGTAGATCGAGACGTAGGGGTGCTTGATGTGAGGGATGATGTACTCCTCGATCGGCAGGTCCCTGGCGTAGATCTGGCTGGAAAAGGGGAGGCTGTCCAGGTCGGTGAGGAGCGGGCGGTCCTTGGTGGCGACGTACTCGCCGTCCCTCAGGAAGCTGATCCCCGCCACCTGTTCCCAGGGGGTCCCCTCGCACAGTTCCTTGGCGGAATAGTCGAACTCGCCGCGGCAGACGATATCCACCGCCCCCTTGGCGAAGCGCAGACTCTCCTCGGGCAGGATGGTGACGTGCGGTCCGGTCAGCACCGTCACGGTCGAGGGCTTCTGCTCCTTGATCCTGCGGGCGGTCTCCACGTCGATGGCGAGGGTCGGGGTGGAGGTGTACATCAGGACCAGGTCGTAGTCCTTCGCTATGGCGAGGCAGGCCGCCAGATCGAGTCGCTGCACCGGCGCGTCCACCACGCGGCTCCCCTCGATCATGCCGGCTGGATAGGTGAGCCAGGTCGGGAACCAGAAGGAGGTCACCTCGCGCGAGGCCTGGTAGCGCGCGCCGGCCCCTCCGTCGAAGTCCTCGAAGCTCGGGGGATTGAGAAATAGCGGTTTCATATGATATGCTCCCTTCCTGGGTGGGGTCTTTTCGGGCGAAAACAATCAGACACAATAAGACGGCGACGGTTTTTTGTCAAGGCCAAAGCCCCCGCAGCTTTAGCGTTGCGGGCTCCGGCCCGCTCTGCTACAGTGCCCCGACATCCGGGAGGAGTGAGGTTATGGGGAGACAATCGATAGGAGTCGTGGCCGCCATGCCGCAGGAGATAGCGCCGCTCTTGCGGCGGTTCGCCGGCTACCGCAAGGAGCGGGCCGCCGGTTGCAACCTGTACCGCTTCGAGGTCGCCGGGGTCCCGGTGGCGCTGATGGAGTCGGGGATGGGCCCGCGCCACGCGGCTGAGGCGACGGCGGCCCTGATCGAGCGGGCCGCGCCGAGCCTGCTGCTCAACTTCGGCTTCGCCGGCGCCGTGCTGCCGGGGACCGCAGTCGGGGACCTGGTGCTGGCGGAGCGCGTGCTCTACCTTCAGGAAGGGCGGCTGAGCGAGCCGGCGCAGCCGGACGCCGAGCTTTGCCGCAGGGTGGCCGGGGCTTTGGCGGGGGCGCCGGTCACGCTGCACCGCGGCACCTTCGTCACGGCGGCGGTCATCACGCAGAAGAACGCGCTCGCCGGATTGCTGGGGACGCACACGGGGCACCCGGTGCTGGAGATGGAGACGGCGGCGCTGCTGCGGGTGGCGGCTGGGGCCGGGATTCCGGTAGTGGCACTGAGGGGGGTGAGCGATGCTGCCGACGAGGAACTCGGCTTCTCTTTGGAGGAATTCTGCGACGCGCAGCTCAGGATCAAGGTGTCGCGGGTGCTGAGGACGGTCGCCGCCAAGCCCTGGATCATCCCGCAGTTGATCAGGCTCTCCGGGAACTCGAAGCGGGCCGGGAAGAACCTCGCCCTGGGGGTGGAGTTGGCGCTCAGGGAACTCTGCGCGCACCTCCCCTAGTCGAAGCTGTCCGAAAAACGGGCGGCGATCTCGCCCTTCAGGTAGGAATCCGCCTCGGCGGCGGTGGCGAAACCGAGCAGCTTCTGCGCCACCCGGGCCGCCTCCTGGCTGGTGCAGCGGCGCAGGATGTTCTTCACCCGGGGAATGGAAACCGCGTTCATGGAAAGCTCGTCGAAGCCAAGGCCCAGGAGCACCGGGAGGTACTCCGGCTCGCCCGCCATCTCGCCGCAGATGCACGCCTCGATCCCGGCCTGGTGCGCCGCGTCCACGACGATCTTCAGGGAGCGCAGCACCGCCGGGTGCAGCGGCTCGTAGAGCGAGCAGAGGTGCTCGTTGGTCCGGTCGATGGCGAGGGTGTACTGGA